>Ga0209992_10000097_pt1 | contig 128655 bp, 109 predicted proteins | sample 2SBtaG_2_FD_182564 | JGI IMG/M metagenome (GOLD analysis project Ga0209992, IMG submission 182564) | Deep subsurface microbial communities from Kolumbo volcano to uncover new lineages of life (NeLLi) - 2SBTROV12_ACTIVE470 metaG (SPAdes)... | ecosystem: Environmental > Aquatic > Marine >... | reverse complement strand
ACCGTAACCGATTTGGCTAGATTTCTAGGTTGATCGACATTACAACCTCTCATTACAGCAATATGATAGCTTAATAGCTGTAATGGAACTGTTGCAATTAAGGGTACTAACGATTGGTCAATTCTTGGAATTTCAATAACATGATCTGCAACTGCTTTTACTTCTTTGTCGCCTTTTGTAACTACAGCAATGATAATTCCTTTTCTGGCTTTTACTTCCTGGATATTGGATACCACTTTTTCATAGCTTGAGTCATTGGTTGCAATCACAAAAACAGGCATTTGTTCATCAATTAATGCGATAGGACCATGCTTCATTTCAGCTGCAGGATATCCCTCTGCATGGATATAAGAAATTTCTTTTAGTTTAAGTGCGCCTTCTAGAGCAACTGGAAAATTGATGCCTCTACCTAGATACAATGCATTGCTGGAGTCTTTATAATTCTCTGAGATTTTTTTAATTTGATTATCAAGTTTAAGTACGGCTTCTATTTTTTCAGGAACAGATTCTAGTTCAATTAATAACCTATTGAATCTAGCAGCAGGAATAGTGCCCTTTCTTTTGCCGATCATAAGTGCCATTAGCGTTAATACAGTTACTTGAGCTGTAAAAGCTTTAGTGGAAGCAACTCCTATTTCTGGACCAGCATGAGTGTATGATCCGCAGTGAGTTTCTCTCGAAATAGAGCTACCTACTACATTGCATATCCCAACAATTGTGGCTCCTTTTTCTTTTGCTAACTTAATAGCTGCTAATGTATCAGCTGTTTCACCAGATTGAGAAATAGCAATTACAACATCATCTTTATTAATTATGGGGTTTCTATATCGAAATTCAGAAGCATACTCTACTTCTACTGGAATTCTAGCAAGTTCTTCAAATAGGTATTCCCCTACTAAGCCAGCATGCCAAGAGGTGCCGCATGCTACAAAGATCAATCTTTTAGCATTGACGATCTTTTCTTCATAATCTTTTATGCCACCTAGTGCAACCATATTTTTTCTAGGCTTTAGCCTTCCCCTCATGCTGTCTAGTATAGACTGAGGTTGCTCATAAATCTCTTTTAGCATGAAATGCTCGTAACCTCCTTTTTCAAGTGCTTCTAGATGTAATTCTAATTCTTGAATATATGGAGTTTTCTCTTGATTTTTTATGGTTTTAAGCTTTAAACCTTGATCAAGGCTAAGATGAGCAATCTCACCATCTTCTAAATACACAACATTTTTTGTGAATTCAATGATAGGTGTAGCATCAGAAGCTAAGAAATATTCTCCTTCACCAACTCCAACTACTAAAGGACTACTTTTTCTTGCAGCAATTAACTCATTTGGGTTGTTTTTGTTGATCACAACAATTGCATAAGCACCAATAACTTCATTTAATGCCAATCTAACAGCATCAAATAATGATCCTTCATTTTTCTCATAGATATCTTCGATCAAATGAATGAGTACTTCAGTGTCAGTGTCACTTTTGAATTCATGTCCTCTTTGGGTGAGCTCTTTTTTTATCACAGAATAGTTTTCAATAATTCCGTTATGAACTAAAGAAAAATTCTCATTTCCAGATGAGTGTGGGTGTGCATTAACATCATTAGGAGGTCCATGCGTAGCCCATCTAGTATGACCAATTCCAATTGAGCCACTAACATCTTGTCCGTTAATATGGGATTCTAAATCAGAGACCTTGCCTTGCTTCTTGTAGATGTTTAAAGAGCTTTTATTATGTAATGCAATGCCTGCACTATCATATCCACGGTATTCTAGCCTTTTTAATCCTTTAATAATCACATCATAAGCTTGTTGTGACCCAATATATGCTACAATTCCACACATTTAATTAGTAGTTTGAATAAGTAAGTATCAATCTTGGCTTGTCCTTTTTTGAAGTATTGTTGCCATTAAGAATAACCCTGTTGGCTGTTATGCCAGAGCCACTTGTAATAACCGTTAAAGGTAGGTTTAATGACTTCCCTGCGACAATTTCGTTAACATATCTTGTTATATTAAATTTATAGTAATGGTTATTAAGGTCAGCAACGCCACCATGATCAGATTCATAAAAATCTGGTAAAAACGAGTCATCTCCATTTTCATTTTCTGATGTAAGGTATAAAACAGTAGATGGTAAGTAAGCATCAAGGAAATAAAATTGAAATGGGAGGATGAGCTCAGCTTTATTTATTACATATGAGCTATCGTTAATATAATCTAGAAATGGGAAAAGTATTTTTCCTTTGGCTCCACCAAGTGACTGAACAAAAAATGTTTCTTGACCTAGCGTGGAATCATCAAGTTGATCACCTACAGGGTAACTATTTTGATCTATAGTTACATTATGAAACCTTGCACAATTTGAATTTAAATTGAAATCAAATTGTATAGTGTCATGCTCAGCAGCAAGGCCTGATGTATCTCTGTAATAAAGGGAGATTTTAGAATTAGAACTAAGTAAGTCAGTATAGTAAATACACCCTTGATTCAATGAAGGTGAAGAATTGTTTGTTGTAATGAAAAGACCTTTGTACCATTCAATGAATTCGTTAGTTCCGTCATTTCCATTTAATGTTGCGTTTCCAGATTCATTAATAATTGGCCATGCAAAATCGTTTATACTCAATGGAATTCTTAAAACAGCTTCATCAACAAGCTCTCCATTTACGTAACCAGGAACTAATGGGTCTGGATCAATTATTCCGCTTCCTGAACTTACAAGGTCTGTTGTATTTGTTAGTAGAGTTGAGTTGGTGTAATAGCTAGAATCCAGCCATAGGTCTTCTGCTAATTGATAAACTTCAAATGTTTGAGCGCCTAGTGATCCATAATAACCGTCTAAAGCTAAATAAAGAATTACTGAATCAACAACTAAACTATCTAATGAACCAGTTCCATTAGGTCGAAAATCATAAGATTGTTCTAGTCTAATATGAGTATAAACAGAAGCATTTGTAGTGCCGAAAAAAGGATCATTAGAGGATCCTAACATATTAGGCCCGTTTATCTCATCTGAAGGTAAACTATCTTCCTTTACTGTGTAAGTTAATAGGGTTGTAGAATCAGTTTGATTAATACCTAGAAGGTCTTGTTCTGGCTGTACTTGCAAGCCAAAAGAATCAACTTTATTGCATGACACTAACACCAAAGCAATTAAAATTACTGAAAGTATTAGGTGTTTTGTATTTAATAATAATCTTTGAAAGGTTCTTGGCTTAATCTGCAAGAACTCCATTCTCGCTGAGAACTTTGTCATAAAAATCCTGATGTGCATCAACTAAACAATCTTCATCTTGCAAACCTAATAAAGGCTTGCCACTTTCTACAATATAACTTTCCAATTCAGGATTTATTGTGTCATTTCCTATGCCAATTATATCAGCCCACTGAACACCTATATAGTTTAAAGAATCTACAGTAGGAGTGTCTTTATGAATAATTCCATCTGTAGGAATGTCATCAAAGGCTAATTTGTCCATAAATTTTTTAGATAGCTTTTCTTTTCTGCCGTCATCATATACTGTATACATGGTTTTCGCATTTATAAAATGCGGATCATCTCTATACATGTTTTTAAGATATAAAGGCAATAAAGAAGTCATCCACCCATGACAATGGACGATATCAGGTTTCCATCCTAATTTCTTAACAGTCTCAACGACACCTCTGCAAAAGAATATAGATCTTTCATCATTATCTTTAAAGAATTTATCATCTTCATCATTAAAAACTCTTTTCCTTTTAAAGAATTCTTCATTGTCGATGAAGTAAACTTGAATCCTGGCTTGTGGTATTGATGCAACCTTTATAATAAGAGGGTGATCAGTATCATTTACTATCAAATTCATTCCAGATAGACGAATTACTTCATGTAGCTGATGTCTTCTTTCATTGATGACACCAAACCTAGGCATGAAAATCCTTATTTCTTTATCTTTTTCATGAACACCCTGTGATATCTTTCTTACGGTTTCTGCTAATGTTGTTTCGTTAAGGAATGGGGTAATTTCTTGTGTTACAAATAAAATTCTACTTTTTTCCATATGTTTAAATCTCAGATTTATTTAAAAAGAGGCTACAAAAATATAAAAAAAAATCCACAAAAACCAATAAATGAAGTAGCTTTGCCATCCTTTAAACAAGCTATGGAAGTGATTTACAGTAACTTAGGGGTTAGGCAGTGGGTAAATGCAAAAGATAATAGTATTGTAGGGTTTGTGCCTACAATGGGGGCACTACATAAAGGTCATTTATCTTTAGTAGAAATAGCGAAAAAGCAATCTGACAAAGTTGTAGTTAGTATTTTTGTAAACCCTACACAATTCAATAATGAAAATGACCTAAAAAACTATCCAATTAATATTGAAAAAGACCTTGAGTTATTACAAAAATTAAATGTAAATATGGTGTTTGTTCCAAGCTCAACTGAAGAAATATATCATAACGAGAAGGCAGTTGTTTTTGAGTTTGATAAGATAGATAAGGTAATGGAGGGCACTTATAGAGAAGGCCACTTCAAGGGAGTTAGCAGGGTAGTAAAGTTGTTATTTGAATTAATAACTCCTGATATGGCTTTTTTCGGAGAAAAAGATTACCAACAATTATTGATTATTAAAAAAATGGTTGAGCAGTTTCATCTTAAGACTCAAGTGATTGGATGCGAAACAATCAGAGAAAAGGGTGGATTAGCAATGAGTTCAAGAAATACATTATTGAATTCATCACAAAGAAAGCTAGCAATAGAGATTTATAAAACATTGAAATATTGTAAGAATCATTTCAATGTTAATTACAGAGAGTCTTTGGAGAAAAAATGTTTATCGCTTTTAAGTAATACACTACAAACAGAGTATTTTGAGATCAGAAATGCCAATAACTTAAGTAAAAAAGGGGATGGACAGGCAAAATGGAGGGCTTTTACTGCTTCTAAGGTGGGGCAGGTAAGACTAATTGACAATATTGCCTTAAATTAAGGGTTATATCATTTGAATTTTTAATTTCGCCCTCTATTTAAAATAAAGTTTTGAAAGATTATTTGCTGAAGTTTTTAAAGATTGTTCTACCGGTATGTTTAGGCATCTATATATGCTGGTATTTTTGGAATACATTTAATGATGAAGCGAAAACTGCTTTTTTTGATGTGTTCAAGGAAGCAGATTATTTTATACTTTCTTTATCATTATTAGTAGGGTTATTCAGCCATTATGCAAGGGCAAAAAGATGGTTATATGTACTAAAGCCCATGGGCTATAAACCCTCTTTATTCAATTCATTTAATTCAATCATGATTGGTTATATCATGAATATTGTTATTCCTAGAATGGGCGAAGCTTCTAGGGCAGGAGTGCTGACTGCGACAGATAATGTCCCTTTTGAAAAAGGATTTGGATCGATTGTTACTGAAAGATTCATTGATTTGATTTGTTTGATGATAATTTGTGGTATTGCTTTAATAATCAATTTAGACAATCTAGATGATCTTTATATGCTTGCAGAAAGAATAAATTCTTCTAGTGATGGAAGTGCTAGTGCAACTTCTATTATTACAAATATCACAGTAATTGTTCTAGCTGTGGGGTTTCTAGCATTGGTGTTATTATGGTTATTTAATAAAAAAGTGAAGGCGAAAATAAATAAACTCATTTTAGGGTTTATTACTGGTCTTAAAAGCATTTTCCTTATGAAGGATAGTGGGATGTATCTACTATATACTTTCTATATATGGGCTGCTTATGTATTGATGTTTTGGATTCCTTTTTATGCTTGGGGGGATCTTTATAATATGCCTCTAGATGGGATGCTTTCAGCTTTTATTATGGGTACTGTAGGATTTATAATTGTGCAGGGTGGATTAGGATTGTATCCAATTATGGTAGGAATTGTTATTACTTTTTACATGCACCCAGAATTTATAGAAAACAATGAACAAATAGCAATGCCAGAACACATTGGATTTGGAGCATTGTTATGGGTAACACAGACAATGCTAGTTGTTTTAATAGGGTTATTTTCTTTTCTAATGGTAAGAAAAGCCAAAAAGAATTTAAAAGATCAAGAAAGCTTGAGTGAAAGCTCATCCAATTGAGCGTTATCAATTTTTGATGGCGCATCGATCATTACATCTCTTCCATTATTATTTTTAGGAAAAGCAATAAAGTCTCTAATATTTTCCTTTTCACCAAACAATGTACATAGCCTATCAAATCCAAAAGCAATCCCACCATGTGGAGGAGCGCCATATTCAAAAGCATCCATTAAAAAGCCAAATTGTGCTTTGGCCTCTTCTTTAGAAAAACCAAGCAATTCAAACATTTTTTCCTGAACATTTCTGTCATGAATTCTAATAGAACCACCACCAACTTCTACGCCATTTATGGCTAAATCATATGCATTGGCTCTTACTTTTTCTGGATAAGAGGAAAGTAGCTCAAGGTCATCATTTTTTGGAGAGGTAAACGGATGATGCATAGCATGGAAAGCGCCAGTGTCCTCATCTTTTTCTAGTAAAGGGAAATCTACTACCCAAATAGGTTTATAGTCAGCAGAATCACAAAGGTCAAGATCTGAGCCCATTTTCAATCTCAATTCATTCATTTGATTTTGTACTTCATTCGTTTTCCCGCTTAAAATAAGCAATAAGTCTCCCTTATTGGCATTACATTTTTCAGCCCAAAGACCAAGCTCTTTTTGATCAAAGAATTTATCGACAGAAGATTTAAAAGAACCATCTTCATTGCATTTCACATAGATCAATCCTTTGGCTCCTATTTGTGGGCGTTTTACCCAATCGGTTAAAGCGTCTAATTTTTTTCTTGAATAGTCAGAACATCCACTAGCGTTTATGGCTATGATTGATTCTGAGCTGTCAAAAACATTGAATCCCTTGCCTTTAGCAATTTCATCTAAATAATTAAAGGTCATTCCAAATCTAATATCTGGTTTGTCTGATCCATATTTTTGCATAGCATCCTGATAGGTAATTACAGGGAATGCTTCATCAAAAGTGGTGTTTTTTACAGTCTTAAAAAGGTGTTTGATTAATCCTTCAAAAGTATTGAGTACATCTGCTTGTTCAACAAAAGCCATTTCACAATCTATCTGGGTAAATTCAGGTTGGCGATCTGCCCTAAGGTCTTCGTCTCTAAAGCATTTAACCAATTGATAATATTTATCAAAGCCACTGATCATTAACAACTGTTTAAAGGTCTGTGGTGATTGAGGTAGCGCATAAAACTGTTCAGGATTCATTCTGCTGGGAACAACAAAATCTCTAGCTCCTTCAGGAGTAGATTTAATCAGGTATGGAGTTTCAATTTCTAAGAAATTAAGATTATCTAAATATTTTCTAGTCTCAATTCCCATTTGATGCCGTAAAAGTAGATTGTTTTTAAGGGGGCCTCTTCTTAGGTCTAGAAATCTGTATTTCATTCTAAGCTCTTCACCACCATCAGAATTATCTTCAATAGTAAATGGAGGGGTTTTAGCCTCGTTTAAAATTGTTAATGAGCTAACTATTATTTCAATCTCACCTGTAGGAAGGTTTTTATTTTTATTTGATCTTTCTTTTACTTCTCCAGTAACTTGAATCACCCATTCTCGACTTAAACTTCTAGCTTGGTCACAAATTGACTGGTTAATCTCTTCATTAAAAACTAGCTGGGTTATTCCATATCGATCCCTAAGATCAATAAAGGTCATGCCACCTAGATTTCTTGTTTTCTGCACCCAACCGCAAAGTGTCACAGTATCACCTTGATGTTCAATTCTTAATTCACCATTTAAATGTGTTCTATACATGCTAAAAATTTTCAGTTTTCAAAAGTAAGATTTAATTAGAGAATACTTTTTATGCTGACAGATTATTTCTAATTTTTGGGATACTTGAAATTATTTATCAGTTTTCAACATATTTTTGATTGTTTGGCAATTATTATTATCTTGTTAGATAATTAATAAAACAACATTGTCAATCCTCTGAAAAACGATATATGGTTCAGCATTGTCAATATCATTGCCCCAAATGTAATAAGTCTTTGACTGAGGGCAAGAAAGTGCAATTGAATTTTGAAAGAGTAGAGCATCGACATAAAGGATTGATTTTCCTGGAGCCAGAGCCTGGCAACTATGAGTTTTACACAAGTCCACCTACAGATTTTAAAAACGGAGAGCGTGTCGTATTTATATGCCCTAAGTGTAAAAAAGATCTTACGAGTAGAAAAAACAAACAATTTGCAGAACTCAAGATGATGGTAAATGATTTTATCTCTTTTGAGGCATTATTCTCTACTGTCTATGGAGACAAAAGAACGTATATTGTTACCCAAGATGAAGTAGATGTTTATGGAGATGTCGATCCCAATGAAGAGGTGTATTTCGATATAGAGGATTATGATCCTGAGATGTTGTAATTTCAGACTATACCATTTAATTAAAACTCAACACACATTTTTTGTAATTAGTATTATATTTACAAGCATTAGTAAGTCATTATTATGAAGAGAAATATTAAGATAAAACAGTTTTTATTAGTCTTTATAATTATTATTTATAGCTGATGTTCAACTTCATCGAAATTAAAAAAGAATAGTAATCCCACTATAGAAAATAATTCGGATGGAGTTAATGTAAATTCTAAAATGAATCAAGGAGTGAAATATAACACTACTCGCTCTAATATGGAATCAGATAAGGACCCTGAAAATAAAAAGGATGAGGATAAGAAGGATGATAAGTAAGCTTATTAATGAGTTAAATTCTTAATAGCTGTTTGCATGTCTAAATCAAAAGAGTAGTTTATATAATAGATAGATTCAACATCAAATAAATATGTAGCAATTTCAGCTTTTAAATAATTCTTTATTCGACTTTTATATTTTATTATTTCATTTTCTGTTAATTTCATTTTCTGATTTATAGATTGAAGAAAATCATTAAACAATTGATCAGAAATATAAAATCTATTATCAAAATCCTTAATGGTTTTATAATTTAAAGACTGCCTGTTATTACAAAAATAATCAAAGCAATATTCTTTTAAACTTGATGAAATTAACACCTTAACCGTAAGGTCAATGGTGTCTAAAGGGACATATATATCAGGAAATATTCCGCCTCCACCATAGACTGTTTTGCCTTTAGGAGTAACAAATTTTTTAGCATTATCAAAGATAGAGCTGTCTAATTCTTGCATTTCGCCACTTTCAAACCTGTCTAGGATCTCACTTCTGTAGTCTACTTTTTCACCATAAGGTTTTTGAATACATCTTCCAGTAGGGGTATAATACCTAGAGATAGTTAACCTTAATTCAGAATTGTCATATAATGAAATAGGAGTTTGAACAAGACCTTTTCCAAATGACCTTCTCCCAATAATTACTCCTCTATCATTATCTTGTATTGCTCCACTAACGATTTCACTAGCAGATGCAGAGTAGCTATTAATAAGAAGTATTAATTCTCCATTTTCAAAACCCCCCTTTTGTTTAGCTATATAATTTGATCTAGGCTCATGTACTCCCTCTGTATATACGATCATTTTGTTTTGTGATAAAAAGGCATCTGAAATTTTTATAGCCTGATCTAAATAGCCCCCTGTATTATTACGAAGATCTAGAATAAGGCTTTTCATTCCATTACTTTTTAGATTATCTAAGGCACTTTTGAATTCTTTAAAAGTTGTATTTGAAAAGTTATTTAATTTAATGTAGCCGATAGAAGATCTTTTAATCATAAATGATGCTTCTAAAGAAGGTAGGGCTATTAAATCTCTAATTAGTTTTAATTCTATTTCTTTATTAGTGTTGGGGCTGAAGGTAGTTACTTTAACATTAGACCCAAAAGGACCTTTTAGTTTTTCTAGAATAGCTTGATTAGTGATTTTTACTCCAGCAATGTTTTCATTATTGACTTTTATAATTCGATCGCCAGCTTTCATGCCAGCTTTATATGAAGGTCCGTCCTTAATAACATTGGTAATCATCAATGTATCCCTTAAAATAATGAATCTAATACCAACTCCTCCAAAATGACCAACTAAACTTTCATTCGCACTCTCTACATCTTCTGACTTAATATAAGTGGAATGTGGATCTAGATTTTCTAGCATTCCTGATATTGAATTTTCGAATAGATTTTCTCTATCGACAGAATCTACATATTTATTCTCAATTAAGTCTAAAATTTGATTGAACTTGGTAAATTCAACTACATTGCCTTCGTTTATAGGTTTAGATAAATTAGCACCGATTAAATAGGTGATTGCCGAGAACCCTCCAATGAAAATAGGCAACAATAAATTAGCTATATAATTATGCTTTTTCAATAGGTTTTTCCAGTTCAATTTGAGCTATTTCTACACCAGCTTTAATTAGAAACTTTAGGCCAGTATCATCTTTATATTTTTTAATATAAACTAACCTTCTCACTCCAGATTGATGGATTAACTTAGCACATTCTCTACAAGGAGAAAGGGTCAAATACAAAGTAGAACCTTCACAGCTATTAGTGCTGTTGGCCACTTTAAGAATAGCATTTGCCTCAGCATGAAGAACATACCATTTTGTTTCCCCATTTTCATCCTCACAGCAATTATCAAAACCAGAAGGAGTGCCGTTATATCCATCAGAAATAATCATTCTGTTTTTAACAATTAGGGCGCCTACTTTTTTTCGCTCACAATTAGACAACTCAGCCCATTCTATAGCCATTCTTAGGTAGGCCATATCATATTTTTGTTGTTTGTTTTTTTTGTAGGTTACTTTAACTTCTTTCAAAATAAAGAGGAAAATTGAGTGTTATTTATATTTGTACCGAAGGTGGGAATCGAACCCACACGCCTTGCGGCACACGAGTTTGAGTCGTGCGCGTCTACCAGTTCCGCCACTTCGGCATTAATTGATTGTATTAATCAAGGTTTGCGAATTTAATTCATGTTTTATTCCTAACAAAATTTATCTTTTAAATATGATAAGTTTATTAAAGTTTGAACCTTAATTATTATTCTTTCGTTTGAATAGAATTATAATCACCGCCAATTAGCAGAAATAATCTAATGAAAATAGTTATTTATAATTTTAAGTACTTATTAATTACATTCATTATTTTATGTTTTAATTCTCATTTAGCCCAAAATAAAACTGTAATAATAGAAGAGCTTGTTATCAATGATGATCTTTATCTATACCAAGGAGTCGCATTCACGGGGTTGGCATTTTACAAAGCAAAAACAGGGCAATTCATTGCTGAAGTACCATTTGAAAATGGAAAGATGCACGGAAAAAGAATTTGCTACAACTATAGAGGAAAGGTGTTGTCAAAAGATAAATTTAAAAGAGGAATAGGTAAAATGAAGATTTACTATTCAAATGATCATTTAAAGAAAGCAGGAGTTATTAATAATGGAAGGAAAGAAGGGGTTTGGAGTTATTATAATAAAAATGGGGTCATTAAGGCTGAAGAATGTTGGGGTAAAAATGGAGAAGAAATTTTATTGTGGGAAAAGTATTTTAATAAATTGGGGTTATTAGAAAGTGAGTTAATATATAAAAACGGATCTTTAGCAGAGGAGCGGTATTATAATGAAGAAGGAGAAATTTTTAAAACCAATAATTATATAGATAATAAATAGTGTTTATTAATAGAAAGTAGTTCCAATATAATATATATCTATTCCTTTTTTTGAAAAGGAAAAAAATACTTTACATTTGCACTCCATTTATTGAGCATGAGTTCAAAAGTAAAAATATTATCTTGTTCTTCATCTAAGAATTTAGCTGAGAAAATCGCCAATGCTTTTGGCCATCCAATGGCTTCTTGCGAATTGCAAAAATTCAGTGATGGAGAATTTCAAATATCTATTAAAGAAACAGTAAGAGGGTGTGAGGTATTTATCATTCAATCTACTTGTCCACCTACGGATAATATAATGGAATTATTGCTAATGATAGATGCCGCTAAAAGGGCTTCGGCAAGAAGAATTATAGCTGTAATCCCCTATTTTGGTTGGGCAAGGCAGGATAGAAAAGATCAGCCTAGAGTTGCAATTGGGGCAAAGTTAGTGGCAAATTTACTTCAAGCGGCTGGAGTTAATAGAATAATGACAATGGATTTTCATGCAGACCAAATTCAAGGGTTTTTTGAGGTGCCTGTTGATCATTTATTTGCATCAACTTTATTTGCTCCTATATTATGCAAAATGGATGCTTCAAACTTGGTAATTGCTGCTCCAGATGCAGGTGGTTCAAAAAGAGCAAATGCCTATGCTAAATATTTAAATGTTGATTTAGCGTTGTGCTATAAACAAAGAAAAAAAGCAAATGTCATTGAAGATATGACTATTATTGGGGATGTAGAAGGAAAAGATGTAGTCATTATAGATGATATGGTTGACACAGCAGGTACATTAACCAAAGCAGCACAATTGTTTTTAGACAATGGAGCTAAATCGGTAAGAGCATTTTGTACACATGCTGTTTTATCAGGACCTGCTTATGATCGCATTGATAATAGTGTACTAAGTGAATTAGTAGTTACTGATACAATACCTTTAAAAAAATCAAGTAATAAGATCAGAGTAGTGGAAGTTGCTGATATGTTTGGAGACGTGATGAAAAAACACATTAGCTTTGAATCTATTAGTGATCATTTTGTATTTGCAAATCAATAAAATAAATAAATAATAAAACACAATCATGAAAACAGTATCATTGAGCGGTTCTCCTAGAGAGAACGTAGGGAAACAAGGTGCTACCGAACTTAGAAGAAAAGAACGGATACCTGCAGTATTATACGGTGGAGAGAAACAAATTCATTTTTCCATTTCAGAAAATGAGGCAAAAAAATTAATATTTACTCCTAATGTTTACATCATTGAATTAGATGTTAATGGTGAAAAATTAAAAGCAATTGTCCAAGAATCACAATTACACCCTGTTACTGACAGAATTTTACATATAGATTTTTTACAGGTTTCAGATAAAAAACCATTTAAAATAAAAATACCTGTTAGATTAGAAGGATTTTCAAGAGGAGTTCAGAATGGGGGAAGATTAAGACAAAATTTTAGAAAATTACAGATTCTAGGATTAGAACAGGACATGCCAGAAGCTATTGTAATTGACATTACATCTTTAAGGATTGGACATAAAAGAAGAGTATCTGATATGTCTTTGCCAGGGATAAAATTTTTAGACCCTAAGAATGCAGTCGTTGTAGGGGTTCAAACAGCTAGAGCTGCAATTGAAGAGGAAGAAGAAGAATTAGAAGAAGTTGAAGGAGCTGAAGGAGCTGAAGGAACAAGTGCTGAAGGAGGAGAAAAGAAAGAGGGTGATTCAGAAGAAAATAAAGAAAAGTCTGAGGCTTAATTTAGTGTATGAAATTTTTGATCACAGGATTAGGTAATCCAGGATCTAAATATGAATTTACTCGACATAATGTTGGGTATAAGGTATTGGATGCATTAGCCAATGCATCCAATATTCAATTTTCAGTTGATAAACATGGCGAGCTTACAGAGCTAAAACATAAAGGAAGAACTTTATTATTGTTAAAGCCAACTACTTTTATGAATTTGAGTGGAAAAGCCGTGAATTATTGGCTTCAGAAAGAAAAAATAAAGATTGAAAACTTATTAGTAATTACAGATGATATTAGTTTGCCATTAGGAAAACTAAGACTCAAGGGTAAAGGTAGTGATGGTGGTCATAATGGTCTAAAAAGCATTCAGGAGTCAATAAACACCAATAAATTTCCTAGACTTAGATTTGGAATTGGAAATGATTTCCATCAAGGACAGCAAGTAGATTATGTACTAGGAAATTGGGAATTAACAGAAATCCAAACATTAGATAGTAAAATTAAAACTGCCAATGATATGATTTATTCATTTTGCACTATTGGAATTGATAGGACAATGAATTTTTACAACAACAAATAAGCTAATAACTCATTAGATTCATTAACTTCCTCTAGTTCTTCCCTAATATAAACTAGTCCATTTGCTTCTGAAAAAGACCTAAGCATTGAAGAGTTTTGATGAGAAGAGATAATAGCAGAACCATTATTTATTTTAGCTTTTAAAAATTCAGCTCTGAATCCTTTTTTTAAATAGGACTTTGACAATTGTGCTTTTTCAACTTTTATTGGATATGGTTTTTTGGTTATTAAAGATAGGTACCTAAGAACATAGATGTAAAAACAAGTTAATGTAGCTCCAGGATTACCAGGTAAACCAAAGATGGCTTTTTTGTCTTTTTTACCAAAATATAAAGGCTTACCAGGTTTTTGCTTCACCTTATGGAATATTTTTTCTACACCTATTTCAGTAGAAGCAGCTAAAACAAAATCGTAATTTCCAACAGAAATCCCTCCAGACATTATGACAATGTCATTTTCCCTCATTGCATTATCAATTACTTTCACAGTTTCAGTATAATCATCTTTTGCATATAAAGTAGTTGTTTTTTTATATCCATATTGATTTAAAACAGCTGTAAGCATACTTGAATTGCTTTCAAAAATTTTACCATTAGTTAATTTAGATCCAGGTTTAACCAACTCGTTACCAGTAATAATTATAGCTACATTGGGTTCCATGTAAACTGAAACATTTTCAATGCCTAATCCAGCTATTAGACCTATTGTTGCAGGGGTTATTTGATGTTCTTTTTGAACTATTATTTCGCCTTTTTTTAATTGTTCGCCAATAGGTCTGATATTTAAGTTGTCGAGAGGTTTTTTATTAAAAGTTAGAGTATTATTGGTTCTTTTACACCATTCCTGTTGTATAACACTTGTTGATCCTTTAGGGATAGCAGCCCCTGTAAATATCCTAACAGCTTCCCCTTTTGAAATTTTATAATCGGCTGGGTCCATTCCAGCTTGTATCTCATCAATAATTTGATAGGAGTTCAAGTGAGGATCAAAATTAATGGCGTATCCATCCATAGCAGATTGTTTGAATGGCGGCATATTAATTGGGGAAATAATATTTTCGTTTACAACTCTTCCAAGAGAATTCTTTAAAGCAATGAATTCTGTTTCTAAAATATCAATATTACTTTCTACTTTTGATATGGCTTCTTCAACACTTATCATGGTTTAAATGTAATTATATTTATTACTAATAAATTGCTTTTTCATGAAAGTATATTATGTAATTATCCGCCAGAAAAAGGGGGGAATAAGGAAATAACGTCATTATTATTTATTGTAATATTATGATCAGCTATTGAATGATTAATAGCAATTTTATATTCTTGCTCATTTATGGAGCTATTTTTTTTGTTAAGTATACTTTTAAGATCTTCAATAGTTATTGATTTACTATCTATAGTAATGGTCTCTTTTTCTGTGTCCATTATTTCAGCGATAATTCCAAAATATTTAAGCGTTATTTTCATTCCAGTATTTAATATCTTCAGGGGTGTTAAAATTAATGAAATTGTTATTATTAAAGTGGGAACAATCTAGTTGTGTAACATTAAAATAATTTTCAAGATCAGTCATTTTTCTTAAGCCTTTAGGAATTAATGTTTTTAATTTATCATGTATGGATTTAGAATATAGTCCAGGGAATGGATGTGCAATTTCATCTTTAGTAAAAACAATTTCACTTTTAGTAGGATTAGAGTTTAAATATTTAATTAAACTATGTTCAATAAATGGACTATCACAAGTTAAGAAAATGTTTTGTTCTATCTTTGAGAAAGATAACCCTGCTTCTATCCCTCCAATTGGACCACAGTTTTTATAATTATCTTCAATTACCGGCACACCAAAACATTGATGACTTTTATTATTACTTATTATAAAAATTTCATGATTTAAACTCCTGAAACGATCAACTATATGTTGTGTCATAGATTTCCCGTCAAATAGCATGAGGCTTTTATCTTTTTTCATCCTACTGCTTTTACCTCCAGAAAGAATAAAGATGTTAAAATCTAGCATATAAAGTGTAAATAAATTGTAGTAATATTATAAAATAAACTTTAAACTTTAAACTATGAAAAAAAATACATTAATATTGGCTTGTGGCTTTTTCTTGTCATTAACAGCAATAAAAGCACAACATGTATTAGTAAACGAAACAGATATCAATAAATTGGATATTGAGTTTTGTGAATTACGTATTTCTGCAAAAATAAACCCTACTAAAGTTAAGGTGTATGTTGATTATGGTCAGCAATGGTCTATAAAAAGACAGAATATCATGACTGAAGACAAAAAAGTTGTGGCTTTTAATAGTAACGTTCATGCACTCAATTTTATGGACAAAAATGGTTGGGATTATGTCGAGCAAACTGTTACTACATCTTCTGAAGGAACAACAACTTACAAATATTTAATGAGAAAGTCAGAGTAAAAAATGTAAGACTTAGTATTTAGAAAGCGGCAGTATTAATAATTGTCGCTTTTTTATTTTTCAATAAATAGACCATGAATTTCAGCATCAATATTTTGAATAATGCTTCCTAGATCCTCTTGATTTTCATTGAATGAGTTGTCGTCAATATCAACAATTAGCAATTTGCCACGATCATAAGTTGAAATCCATGCCTCATACCTTTCATTCAATCTTTTTAAGTAATCCAAACGAATACTTTCTTCATAATCTCGCCCCCTTTTTTGAATGTTCTGAACTAATTTTGGAACACTCGCTCTTAAATAGATTAAAAGATCAGGAGCAGAAATAAATGATTCTAGCAGTGTAAAAAGACTAAAATAGTTTTCAAAATCCCTGGAAGTCATTAAGCCCATTGAATGCAGATTGGGGGCAAAAATATAAGCATCTTCATATATAGTACGATCCTGAATAACGGTCTTTTCATTTTGTCTTATGTCTTGAATTTGAGTAAACCTACTATTTAAATAATAGATCTGAAGATTAAAAGACCAACGTTGCATTTCGTCATAAAAATCTAATAAATAAGGGTTTTCATCAACATCCTCAAAATGAGTATCCCAACCATAATGCTGTGATAAAAGACGAGTCAAAGTGGTTTTTCCAGCTCCAATATTTCCAGCTACTGCAATGTGCATAATTCAATCAATTTTAATGCTACTCTAAAAGTAGAAAAAATAGAATAAGATTTATTTTATTGTTGATAACTTTTAGGGATAAAAAACAGTATTGAATTCTTATTGGTCAAGTAAGTCAAATTGTGAACCGTCAAGACTCAGCCCTATAAAATAAGTTTTACTTTTCTTAATGGTTTGGTATTTCTTTGGTATTAAAAATTCAGTTTGCAAGTAACTTTTACTATTGTATTTATTAAATAGATCTCCATTACATATATAAATGAATTCTTCCTGAATTTGAATGCTTGATGCTAATGAAATATCTATAGATTGAATATAGCTTCCATAGATGTCAAAGATAAATAAGCCATCGTTTTTAGTTAACATATATAAACGTCCATTTTTTTCAATAAGTTGAGTAGGCCATATGGAATCTTTATTTAATAAAATGGCTAGATTTCCAGTTTCCTGAATGATTTCTAATTTTGTGTTGACCTTTAAAATCTGCTTCTGATCCTGATCATAAATCCAAACTCCATTATCTACATTGCTATTTGCAATAAGCAGTGCTCTATAAAGACCTAATTCATCTAATTGAATGGTATAATCATCTTGTTCACTTAATGTATTATCCAAGACAACAATCTTTGACAACTCTCTATAAAATATTAAGGGTCTAAGAGAATTACTTACATCTATTTGAGTAATATCTCCTAAAGATTTGTTGCTATATCTATACAACTCTAATCCATTTTGATCTAGCTTAATGATTTCATCTTTATAAACCTGATAGATGTTTCCGATCTGGTCTGTTTCAAAAAAATCAATAGCCCCATTTATTACAATAGAATTTTGAATCCTCAAAGAATCTTGCGTAAAGCAGTTGATAGAAAAAAATAGCAGTATAATATTAATAATGATTATTGGCATATTCTATGATTTCATCTACATATTCTCTTTTGTTAGAAAGTCTTGGGACCTTGTTTTGCCCCCCTAACTTACCTTTTGATTTAAGCCAGCCGTAAAACATTCCTTTTTTTAACGGTCTTATGACAGGAAGGTTCAAAATCAAATTTTTAGATCGCTTAGCTTCATAATCTGAATTTAAGTTTTTTAAAGTTAAATCTAAAACTTCAATAAAGGCATTTATGTTTTCAGGTACAACTTCAAATTCGATCAGCCATTCATGTGCTCCAGAATTTTTATTCATAAATATTGGCGCAACAGTATATTCTAAGACAATAGTGTTTGTTTTTTCTGCAGCGGTTATTATAGCAGTATCTGTATTTTCTATAATTAATTCTTCACCAAAAGCATTGATGAAATGTTTGGTTCTGCCTGTGATTTCAAATCTAAATGGATTTACGGAAGTAAATTTAATAGTGTCTCCAATAAGGTACCTCCATAATCCGGCATTTGAAGAGATAACTAATGCATATTGTTCATTTATTTTCACTTCATTAATTGTAAGGGTTTTTGGTTGTTCATTTTGTAGCTCATTTATAGGAACAAATTCATAAAAAACTCCATAATCTAGCATTAATAACATGTTAGATGAGGTTTTTAAATCTTGAATTCCAAAAAAACCTTCACTAGCATTGTAGGTTTGAACATAGTTCATTTCTTTTTTTGGAATCAGGTTGTTAAATTGTTGTCTATAGGGTTCGAAATTTACTCCTCCATGCATATATAATTCCAAATTTGGCCAGATATCTAGTATACTCTTAACATTGTTTTCTTTTAGGATGTATTCCAAGAGTATTAATGTCCATGAAGGTACGCCTGCTAGTATATATACATCTTCATGAATGGTAGTACTTGCTAGCTTTGCTATTTTCTCTTCCCACTCTGGAATAAGAGTGATTTTTTTATTCGGTGTTCTTCTCCATTCACACCACCATGGTAAATTCTTTACTATTATAGCAGATAGATCTCCAAAGTAGGAATCTTTGTTTAAATAGTTAATAGTTGAGCTTCCACCAATAATTAAGTGTTTTCCTTTAAATAATTTGGTCTCAGGAAAATTAACATAATACAAAGCCAAAAGGTCCTTTCCTCCTTTATAATGACATTCTTCAAGCGCTTCTTTACTAACAGGTATGAATTTACTTTTACCAGTTGTAGTCCCTGAAGATTTTGCATACCACTTTATAGGTGATGGCCATAAAATATTTTTCTCACCATTAATAGATCTTTTAATGAAAGGAAAAACATCTTCATATTTTTGTAGAGGAACTCTGTTTTTGAAATCAGAAATTGAATGAATCGATTGATAGTCGTAGGCTTTACCTATTTCTGTATTTTTTGCTGTTTTTAGTAATTTTAATAGCGTCTCTTGTTGAACTTCAAAAGGATATTTTTTGAATAATTCAATTTGATGTATACGTTTTTTTATATACCAAGAAAAAATGGAATTAAAAGGAGCTCCAATTTTTTTAGACATCAATTAAGAATTAAATGCCAAATATATTTGGCATTTTAGCCAAAGAATACCAAACCAAAAATAATTAGTAGTGCTATTGTAACATAAATGTAGCCTACAATTTCGGTGCTTCCATGAAAATTTTTATCTGCCATTTTTAAAAATTTTTAGCAAATCTAATAATAATTATTCAATAATAATATTGTAAGGCAATCTAGCTTGGAACGGATACATGGTTTCAATTTTTTCGGCAATATCTATAAAAGCTTCAAACTTGCCGAAAAGGTTTATAGAAGTTTTTGAATCAGCATCATTGCTCTCGTCAAGCTGATCTAGTAGTTCAACTAAATCAAGTAGGGGATTTCTTTTTTCTTGTGGAAAAAACTGTAGTTGAATATTTTTTTCATTAATTCCAGTTTTTTCAGCTGCATATTGAATAGCATCATCCAATCCACCTAGTTGATCAACCAGGTTATTGTTTAAAGCATCTTTGCCAGACCACACTCTTCCTCTTGCTATTTGATCTACATCTTCTTTATTGAGACCATCTCTGCCTAATGCAACTTTATTTATAAATGAATAATAGATATCATCAATTTCTTTTTGAATGATTGCTCTTTCTTCTTCAGTAAGTTCATTATTTAAGGAAAGCAAAGGACGAGAATGCAAATTAGTTTCTACTTTATCAAAGGTGATTCCTAATTTATCATTAAGCATTGGTCCAAAATTGGGGATAACACCAAAAACACCTATTGATCCAGTGAGAGTGCTGGTTTCAGCAAAAATATAATCAGCAGGACATGAAATATAATAACCACCAGATGCAGCATAGTCACCCATTGATACAATTAGTGGTTTTTTGTTTTTACTTGATGGGTCTGTAGTAAAGCTAACTTCTCTCCAAATAACATCAGAAGCTAAGACACTACCTCCTGGAGAATTAACTCTTAGAACAATTGCTTTAATGTCTTTATCTTCTCTAGCATCTCTAATAGCTTTGGCTATAGTAGCAGAACCCATATTTGTATTAGAACCTTTGCCGCTTTCAATAGGTCCAACGGCATAAATAATTGCGATATTTCCATCTTTTTTGGTTTCTTCTACAAATGAGGGATGATTTTTAGTTTTATTCTTACAATATTCCTGAAAAGAAACCAAATTTAGTTTTTTAGATTCAGAAGTGTTGGTTTTCTTTTTTAGTAAAGAGATTAACTGATCTTCATAAATAAGGTCATCTACCAATTGATGGTTTTTTGCATCATGAGCATTTCTAATTGATAATGAGTCTGCAAAAATGACTAAAGAATCTTTTGAAATTCCTCTAGACGAGTGAATGTTTGAAAGCATATTCCCCCAAATATCTTTAAGGAATTTTTTAGTTTGTTGTTTGCTTTCAGGACTCATTTGGGTTTTTGTAAATGGCTCAACTGCACTTTTATAGTCATTGTTAGGGCCTTTAATGATTTCCATATCAATATTTAGTTTGTCTATGGTGCCTTTAAAAAACATTATTTCTGCTGACAATCCTCTAAAATCAACCACCCCAGCTGGATTTAAATAAACCTTGTCTGCAATAGAAGATAAATAATAAGCTTTTTGGTCATAAATTTCAGAATAAGCATAGACGAATTTTTTTGAATTTTCTTTAAATGATATAATTGAGTTTCTTATTTCTTCTAAAGAAGCAAATCCCACATTTAAATTCCCTACATTAATTAAGACCCCTTTAATCTTTGGGTCTTTTTGAGCAGCATTAAGCCCAATTTTAATTTCTCTGATCCCAAAAGATTCTTCCATAAAACCCTGACCAGAAGTGTTGATGTCAGAAAATGATTTTTCAGAGATTGAATTATTTAGTTCAATATGAAGAATTGACTTGTCCTTTATAGTGTATGGCTCTTTTTCAAACAGGTTGTTTGAAACAACGAAGACAATAATAAAAAGGACTAAACACAACAACAATCCTATAATGACGCTAGCAAGAGAAGAAGCCCAGAAAGATCTCCAAAATGGTTTCATAATTTATATAGTTGAAAATATATGATAAATGTATAACAATAATTATTTTAATAATGAAAATAAACGATTGAAAAATAATTTTAGTCTTTTATAATCAAGATTGGCGGCCTATCAAAACTAAAAAGAACATTTGTTTAATTACTTTTGTTTGATGGTCAATGAAGCAATTTTAATATTAGGAAGCAATTTAAATAATAAAGAGAAACATATAAATGACGCCATACGTCTATTGAGCTTAGAGTTTAAGTGTAACAAAAGATCTTCAATCTATAAATCTAAAGCATGGGGTTATGAGTCTGACAATGATTTCTTAAATATTGCTCTAAGTATTGATTGTGACATAGATCCACATGCACTTTTGAGTAAGGTTATTGATATTGAGAATAAACTAGGTAGAATAAGAAGTAGTGCTGTTCGTTATTCTGATAGAACTATTGATATTGACATTATATTATATGGAGATTCAATTGTTGACACTCCAGAATTAGTAATTCCACATCCGAGATTTCATTTAAGAGATTTTTGTTTGATTCCAATGAATGAGATTGCACCTGATAAATTAGTTCCAATATTTGGAAAATCCGTAAAAGAATTACATGAAGAGTTTAAAGAAATCGAAATATAGAGTTGATCTGTGATTAGGTATAAACACATAGCAATTGAAGGTAATATTGGAGCTGGAAAAACTACTTTAGCAAAAATGTTGTCTAGATATTTAGGAAGCTCATTACTTTTAGAAGAGTTCGAAGACAATCATTTTTTAAAAGCATTTTATAATGGAAAAGATTTTGCTGTACATGCAGAGATACAATTCATTCTAGATAGGAGTAAACAGCTGGCTGATTTTTTCTCAAAAAAACATCAATTGATCATTTCTGATTATGTCCCTGAAAAAAGCCTCATTTTTTCTAAAATGAATTTATCTGAATCTGAATATAAGATCATTAAAGATTTAACCAGTGTATTATATAAGAATTTTCAAAAACCAGATTTAATTCTTTTTATTGATAGAAGCACAGAAGATCTTATAGAAAACATAATTAAAAGAGGTAGGGTTTATGAGCAAAATATAGATGGGTCTTATATTGAAAATTTAAACAATGGATATGAAGATTGGTTAGGTGAGATTAATTGCCCAGTACTTAGAATAAATGCCAATGAAATTGATATAAGTCACCCAGAGAAATTAGCTGAATCTTTTAAGAAGTTATTTCAACAGGAATACTCTAATGACCAAAGAGTTATCCAGGGAATTACTCATTGAGATTGGCCTAAAAATTATAAAATTCATATTAAGTTCTTCATTTTAAGCACTTGCAAATCAAAATATAACCCCTACAAACCCTTTTATAAATGAAAAATAGTACTTATACTTGCATCGAAATTTTTTCAATGTTCCAATCATATTAAAAATTATAATGAAAAAAATAACAATTAAAGGTTTATCGGTTATAGCATTAATTACAATGCTAAGTAACTGTACCACTATAAAAGATATTGAATATTCAGTAAAAGAAAACCCCTTACAGATGCATGCCGATGAGGTGACATTAGAGGTAAGTGGGAAGTTTGTAGAAAAAGGATTAAATGCCAAAGCAACTGCAGAAGTAACCCCATTGTTTGTTTGTAATGACGGTACTGAAATTGCTTTTGCAACTGAATTATTTCAAGGCCCAAAAGCTGCAGGCAATGGCAAAGTAATTCAAAAAGAAGGAGGTTCTTTTGCTTATGAAAGTACAATTCCTTACCAAAAGTGTATGGAAGAAGGTGTTGTAAAAGTTAGAATTATTGCAAAAAAAGGCAAAAAAGAAGAAGAGATTTTTACTGATAAAATTGCTGATGGCACAATTATAACTCCTTATTTAATTCAATTAGATGATCAGGTTATTATGGCAACTGATGCTTTTCAAAGAACTACATCACATCAAACAGAAGCTACTATAAATTATAACAAAGGTAAATTCAATGTTAAAAGCTCAGAGTTAAAAGAAGCTGACATTACAGATCTTAAGGCTTTTGCATTAGATGCTTCAACTAATCCAAGACTTGAAATGAAGAATTTTTCAATTCAATCTTACGCATCTCCTGAAGGAGAAATCGACAAGAATACCAACCTTGCTGAAGATAGAGCAAAAAGTGCTAAAGCATTTTTGGTAAAAGAGATGAAAAGAATGAAATATGAAGCAGGTCAACAAGAAACATTCTACGGACTTAGTCCTAAAGGAGAAGATTGGGAAGGATTTAGAGCTGAAGTTGAAAAAACAACTCATGAAGACAAAGAATTAATCTTAAGAGTTCTTCAAATGACTGCTGATCTTGATAAAAGAGAACAAGAGATAAGAAATATGGCTAAAACTTATAAGTTTTTAGAGAAAGAGGTATTACCTCAACTTAGAAGATCTCAAATGGTTCTTGCTTACGATAAGGTTGGATATAGTGATGAAGAGTTGAAAGAGTTATCAAAATCTAACCCTGACACTTTAAATATTGAAGAATTGCTTTATACAGCAGCACTTTATGAAGAGCTTGGTGAAAAATTGAGAGTTTATAAAGAAGCAGCTAGGTTATTTCCTAATGATTGGAGATCAACAAATAATGTTGGTTATGTTTATTATTTACAAGGTGACCTTGATGCTGCAGGAGAAAATTTTGAAAAAGCAAATGCTGCTGAAGAAAATGCAACTACAACTAATAACATAGGCGCTGTTGCTCACATGAAAGGCGACAACGAGAGAGCTATGGAATTATTTACAGCTGCTGGTTCAGGTAGTGAGTGTAAGTATAATCAAGGTCTTTTAAATATTCAACAAGGCCTATATGAAGAAGCGGTAAATAATATGGGTGATAACAAAACTTTCAATGTTGCTTTAGCTACTCTTCTTTCAGGAGATGCTGAAGGAGCATCACAAGTTGTTGATGCAAGTAACACTAGTGATGACGCTATTTCTTATTACTTAAAAGCTATTATTGGAGCAAGAACAAATAATTCAGCGATGTTGTTGGATAATCTTAAAATTGCATTTGAAAAAGATGCTTCATTAAAGGATAAAGCGAAAAGAGACAGAGAATTTTTTCAGTTTTTTGAAAACGCAGATTTCTTAGCGATCTTTTAATAAATAAACATTCAATACTAATAGGGAGCTCTGCTCCCTATTTTTTTAGTCAAATTTTTGCGGATTATCTTCAGGAATTTCTTCATGATCTAGTTGAACCTTTTTTTTCGGAAGTATAGGTAATTCAATCACTTTTTTTACTACTCTAGTATTTTCAAATAGAGCTGTTAACTCATTTTTAAAGTAATAAGCAGATACTTTATCATAAAACCTCCCAGCATATAAATATGTATTAGGAGTTTTATATTCATCAAAAAGCTGTTGATCCGGAAATGCTTTTAAAAATTTTATTCTAGTGTTTTTAAGTTCTTCTTTTTGTTGACTTACGAGGATCTGCACTGTCCATCCCATAATGGTTGGTTTCTCAGATAATTCTTTTTGAATTGAATCAATCCTTACATCCCTGAAAACAATAATTTCACCATTGTTTAAATTATAGTTGAGTTGGGGTTTAATAGTGTCAATAAGATTTGATTCTATTCTATTGCTGTCAGGGGAGGAAGGATAAAGCTTCCAGTTGTCTTGGCTAACAACAATTGACTTAAAAGCTATAAATAGTATAAATATTAAGATGCGCTTCATTGGATGAAATTATAATTTGTAAAATTAGCGATAAAGAGCTAAAATTATGCCATTAATTCAAAATTATATAAGTTAAACATCTTCTAAAACGCTCCCATTTTGTTTTGAGTTCCAACTTTATTATTTAGAATGCTTCTAAATTAAGATAAAACTGTGACAATTTATTAGAATATAGAGGGCTTAATTAGATTCAGATATTACATTTGCGTTTGTTAAAAAATTGATGAAAGCTATCTAAAAGGACTTTATAAGATGAAAATTAGTTGGATTAGAAAATCAAGTCAAACAATCTTAACCTTAGTTATTATTTTTATTGGCTCTTGCGTATATTCTCAAGATCCTGAAATAATTGAAGAAGAGAATCAAGAAGAGGTCTTAGATGGCGAAAAATTATTCAAGCAAAATTGTGCTTCCTGTCATAACCCAGTTAAAAATTCAACAGGGCCAAAGCTTCAAGGTGCTAAACAAAAATGGATAGACGCTGGTGAAGGTGAGTTAATATATGAATGGGTAAAAAATCCAGCTGCACTTAAAAATTCCAATAAGTCAACCATGGCTAATAAGATTTGGGATTTTGACCCAACAGCTATGACGCCTCAAAACTTATCAAAAGCTGAAGCAGATGCTGTTTTTAAATATGTAGATTCTTATAAAGCTCCAGTTGTTTCAACTGAAAGTGCTAGTGGATCAGGAGAAGTATCGGATAATTCAGGGGCATATTGGTGGTGGATAATTGCAGGTTTATTAGTAATTGTAATTTTCTCCACTCTTGGTTCTAGAAGACAATTGTCTTATTTAGTTGCTAAACAGGAAGGAAAGGAGATTCAACCCAATAAATCTATTGGAGAAAATATAAGAGCATGGTGTTTAAGGAATTGGTTTACAACTGTTTTAATATTAGTAGTTTTATTAATTACTGGAGGAGTTGAGCTATTCAATAGATTATATCAAGTGGGTGTATTCGAAGACTATCAACCCTCTCAACCAATTGCTTATTCACATAAATTGCATGCAGGTGACCTAGGCATAGATTGTAAATATTGCCATCACTCTGCAGAAAAGTCTAAACATGCTGGTATCCCTTCTATAAATGTTTGTATGAATTGTCATAAAACTGTGCATGAAGGACCTGTAACTAAAAAAGGCGAGATTGCTAAAATTCATAAAGCTGCTGGTTATAATGCAGAAATAAAGGATTATAATAAAGATGAAAATAATGAACGAATAGAAGGATCACCTATTGTGTGGAATAAAGCACACAATTTACCAGACCATGTATTCTTTAGCCATTCTCAGCACGTCCATCCAAATACTGGAAATATAGATTGTAGGCAATGTCATGGGCATGTAGAAACTTATACTTTAGGCAGAGTGTCTTCTACTGATGAGATTAATGAATATGCAAAAACACAAGAAGGAATGGATAGAGGGATTATTGAGTTAACAAGACCTTTATTAACTATGGGTTGGTGTATTGAATGTCATAATAAAAAAGAGATTGACCTTAATAGTACAGAATATTATGTGGAAATGCATAACAGGTTAAAAAATAGACCTGATGTTATGAGAAATATTTATAAGGATAAAAAAGTAACTGTACGTGAAATGGGTGGATGGGAATGTGCAAAATGTCATTATTGATATAGAATTCTTAATAAGACTATGAGTGTAAAGAAAACATATTGGAAAGGCTTATCGGAAAAGAATCAAACTCCAGAATTTGTTGAGGCAAATTCAAAAGAGTTTCAAGAGGACCTTCCAATAGATCAATTTATTGGTGGAGAAGACGTAGATCAATTTAAAACTCCAAGAAGAGACTTTTTGAAGTACATGGGATTTAGTGTTGCAGCAGCAACTTTAGCTTCATGTGAAGCCCCAGTTATTAAATCCATACCTTACACCAATAAGCCAGAAGAAATTACTCCAGGAGTTGCTAATTGGTACAGAAGTGCATTTTATGATGGTTCTGATTTCTCTAATGTTCTTGTTAAAACTAGAGAAGCTAGACCAATATGGTTAAAAGGGGTGAAAGAAGGATACGCAAAGGGTGGTATTACTCCTAGGATCAGTACATCTATATTAAACCTATACAATAGCTCAAGATTAAATGGACCTTTAGCAAATGGTAAAGAATCTTCTTGGGAATCAGTAGATAAAAACATTAAGTCAGAATTAAATAAAATTGCTTCATCTGGTGGAAATATTAGAATTTTATCTAATACTATTATTTCTCCATCAACTCATAAGGTAATCGGTGAATTTAAAGAGGCTTTTGGTTCTAATGTTGAGCATGTTCAATATGATCCAATTTCATATAATGGAATTAGAAAAGCTAACGAGGCATCTTTTGGTGCAGATTTTTTACCTGACTATCATTTTGATAAAGCAAAAGTTATTGTAAGCATTAATGCTGATTTTATTGCTAATTGGATCATGCCAACAAAATATGGTGTAGATTACAGTAAAACACGAAAGCCAGAAAATGATTGGATGTCTAAACATTACCAATTTGAATCTGTTCTTTCATTAACAGGGTCAAATGCAGACTATAGAGCTCAGATAAAACCTTCACAGGAGGGAATAGTTGCTTCAACTATTTTGAATGCGCTTGAAGGTGGGAAATTAGACGCTTCATTAGGAGAAAATTTAGTTGCAAGAATTCAAGAATTAGCTGATGTTTTAAAACCTTTTAAGAATAAAGGTGAAACATTGGTTGTTTCTGGATCTAATAATTCATCTGTTCAAATGATCGTTAATAAGATCAATGATGTTTTAGGTAATTATGGCTCTACAATTGATGCAAATAATTCTTTGAATGTTTTCAATGGTGATGATTCAGCAGTTGAAACTTTAGTAAAAGATGTTAACGCAGGTAAAGTAGATGCCCTGTTAGTATATGGCTCTAACCCTGTATATTCTTTACCAAACGGTGCTGCTTTTGCAGAAGCCCTAGGAAAAGTTAAATTAACTATTTCTTTTTCAGAATATGCAGATGAAACAGCAACTAAGTGTACTTATGTTTGTCCAGATCATAATTATTTAGAATCATGGAATGATTTAATGCCTACTAAAGGACATTATGCATTACAACAACCTGTTATTACTCCTTTATACGATACACGCCAGGCTCAAGAATCTTTAATGGTTTGGGCTGGAAATGCATCAAGAGGAGATGGAGAAAGTACCGAATATTATGATGTTTTACAAACTAATGCTGAGCAGTTAGGATTAGAATGGAACTGGTCAGTGCATGATGGATTTAATGAGGTCAATTCAAATAATTCAAGTAGTATTGAATTTAAAGGAGATCTTAATAATGCTTTATCTACAATTAAAAAAGCAGCTGAAAATACAGGAACATGGGAATTTATTGCTTATCAAAAAGAATTAGGGGCTGGTCAATATGCTGCTAATGCATGGCTTCAAGAGCTTCCAGATGCAGTAACAAAAGTTGTATGGGATAACTATATCACTATGGCACCATCCGATTGTTATAAAACTTTTGGTATAGATACAGACAATCCTAAATCTGCTTGGGATGGAGTTCATTTAGGACAAGAAGAACCAGCGTATGTTGCTACTGTAAAAGTAGGTGAGCAGTCTTTGAAATTACCAGTTTATCCATTACCAGGACAAGCAGCTGGAACCATTGGTATTTCTTTTGGTTATGGTCGAGGAGAGAACCAAGAAAATATTGGTAAAGCAGCTTATCAGGTTGGAGAATATGGCGATTACTTAGAAGAAAAGGGAAAAAAAGTACCAGTAGGTGGTAATGTATATAAATTCACTTCATTTAAAGATGGTGAAATTGTTTATGCTGGACCAGCAGAGCTTTCAGTGAATGATGAAAAATATGCTTTAGCATGTACACAAACACATCATACAATCATGGGAAGAACTTCTATTCTAAAGGAGACTACCTATGATGTTTACACTGATCCTGCTACTCAAAAAGAAGATTATAATCCTTCACATGTATTACACAGTCATGCAGAAGGTGGTCATTCTACAGTAGATGCTACAGATATTTCATTGTGGGATGAACATCCAGTAGAACATGTTGGTCATAGATGGGGAATGTCAATAGACCTTTCATCTTGTAATGGATGTGGTGTTTGTATTACATCTTGTCACTCAGAAAATAATGTTCCTGTAGTTGGTAAAGATGAGGTTAGAAGGTCAAGAGATATGCAATGGTTACGTATGGACCGTTATTTTACTTCAATCGAAGATGATAATAGAAATGCTTGGCAATCAAATAAAAGAGAAGGTAGTTTTGATTATGATAAAATGGAGGTTCCTGAGGATAATCCTGCAGTGATGTTCATGCCCATGTTATGTCAACATTGTAATCATGCACCATGTGAAACTGTTTGCCCTGTTGCAGCTACAACTCATAGCAATGAAGGGCTGAACATGATGGCATACAATAGATGTATTGGAACAAGATATTGTGGTAATAACTGCCCTTATAAAGTAAGGAGATTCAATTGGTTCAACTATAGAGACTATCGTAAATTCAAAAGTATTAATCCTACACAAGATGAAATGGCTAGGATGGTGTTAAATCCAGATGTAGTTGTAAGATCTAGAGGGGTGATGGAAAAATGTAGTTTCTGTGTTCAAAGAATCCAAGAAGGTAAATTAAATGCTAAAAAAGAGGCAAGACCAGTTGTAGATGGTGATGTAGTTACGGCATGTGCGGATGCTTGTCCTAATGGTTGTATTACTTTTGGAGACTGGAATGATACATCTTCTGAAATTAGAAGAATAACCGATCTTGATACTAATGAGACTAATAGATCTTATCAAGCATTAGAAGAAGTAGGTGTTAAGCCGAATGTTTGGTATCAATTAAAGGTAAGAAATACATGATCAATAATTATAAAATAGTAGTTGATGCATAAAGAAGCAGATATTAGAAAACCGTTAATCTTAGGTGATAAAACCTATCGTGATATTACGGATGATATCATCAGGCCTATAGAAAGCAAGGCTCCTAAAGCATGGTATATACTTATACTACTCTCAGGAATACTAGCTTTATGGGGAATTGGCTGTATAGTTTATTTGTTAGGTACAGGTGTTGGGGTCTGGGGATTAAATAAAACAGTTGAATGGGCATGGGACATTACTAATTTTGTATGGTGGGTTGGAATTGGTCATGCAGGAACTTTGATATCAGCAGTACTTTTATTATTTCGTCAGAAATGGAGATTTGCTATTAATAGAGCAGCAGAGGCAATGACAATATTTGCTGTAATGATGGCAGGATTATTTCCATTGATTCACATGGGAAGATTATGGGTTGGATATTGGGTTTTCCCTCTACCTAATCAATTTGGTTCTATGTGGGTGAACTTTAACTCACCTCTTCTTTGGGATGTTTTTGCAATATCTACTTACTTCTCTGTATCATTGGTTTTTTGGTACATTGGGTTATTACCAGATTTTGGTACCATTAGAGATAGAGTAACTAAACCATTGGCTAAGAAAGTATATGGAATTTTAAGCTTTGGCTGGACTGGTGATGCAAAAGCATGGAATAGATTTGAATTGGTTTCTTTAGTTCTAGCAGGGTTAGCTACTCCATTAGTATTTTCAGTTCACTCTATTGTATCTTTTGATTTTGCCACTTCTATTGTACCTGGTTGGCATACTACTATATTCCCACCTTATTTTGTTTCTGGAGCGGTATTCTCTGGTTTTGCAATGGTACAAACGCTAATGCTTGTATTGAGAAAAGCATATAAGTTAGAAGCTTATTTACATGTAAAACATGTCGAATACATGAACATTGTTATCATTGTAACTGGCTCTATTGTAGGTGTAGCTTATATTACTGAATTATTTGTTTCATGGTATTCTGGAGTTGAATATGAATCTTATGCATTTTTAAATAGAGCAACTGGTCCTTATTGGTGGGCTTATTGGAGTATGATGACCTGTAATGTAATCTCGCCTCAACTTTTCTGGTTTAAAAAATTAAGAACAAGTTTAGTTTTCTCATTTTTCATGTCCCTTATTATTAATATTGGAATGTGGTTCGAAAGATTTGTGATTATAGTTACTTCTATACATCGTGATTATGTCCCATCTTCATGGACTTATTTCCACCCTACATGGGTAGATATTGGAGTCTTTATGGGGACATTGGGAATCTTTTTCACTTTGTATTTATTATTCTCAAGATATTTCCCTGTTTTACCTATAGCAGAATTAAAATCGATCTTGAAAAGCTCAAGTGAAAGCTATAAAGAAGGATTTGGTCATGGTAAGGGTTATTGGGATAAACAATTAGAACATTAAAACAAATAAATTATGGAAGAAAAAGTAATTTATGCGATGTATGATGATGATGACGTTCTTAAGCAAGGGGCTAAAGAATTAGTTAAAAAGGGTGTTCATGTTGCAGATGTTTTTTCCCCATTTCCTGTTCATGGTATAGATCCAATTATTGGTGTAAAACCTACTAGATTAGGTATTGCTGCCTTTTTATATGGAATTACTGGAACTATGTTAGCAGCAATAGGGCTTAGGTATTTTATGATTATTGATTGGCCTATGAACATAGGAGGTAAACCTAACTTTTCTTTAATGGACAACATTTTGTCATTCATTCCTATCTTTTTTGAGTTTACAGTATTGTGTGCAGCTCATGGTATGGCAATTACCTACCTGCTAAGAAATAAAACATTGCCAGGCATGCCTGCAAGAAACCCTGACCCAAGAACAACAGATGATAAATTTGTTATGGAAATTAGAATGAGTGAAAATAGTAAATTCTCTAATGATGAATTAACTAAAATGGTAAAGGGTACAGGGATAATTGAAATTGAAGAAAAAGTAATTAAATGATAAATGAACATCTTATTATGAAATTGTTCAATACACATAAACTGATAATTTTAAGCACTTTCGTGATCTTAATTACGTCATGTACAAAGCATCCCGACAGCCCTGGATATGAATATGTTTGGGACATGTATCGTTCACAAGCTATAGAAGCTTATGTAGATTATGGTCTTGTAGGCGATGTGGAGCATCCAGAATTAAAGTCTAAAATGTCTGCTAGAAATCCAGTAAAAGGTTCTATTCAATATATAGAGGATAGAAACATGGCTGAAATTTTTATGCCTTTTAATTATGGTGAAGGAGAAGAGGAAAGAGAAAGAGCAGGCAGAGAAGTTGCAATTCCAGGATACTATATTTCGGATACTTTAATTGCTGCCGAAAATCTTGCAGAAGGAAAAAGACTTTATGATCTTATGTGTACACATTGTCATGGAGCAAAAGGTGATGGCGATGGTAAAGTAATTACTGTCGGTGGTTATCCTAGTGAACCACCTGCATATAACACTTTAAAAGACAGAACTTTGGGCTCTATCTTTCATACTATAACACATGGTAAAAATGCAATGGGTTCGCATGCATCTCAATTAGATAAAGACCAAAGGTGGAAAGTTGCTATGTATGTGAGAACTTTACAATTAGGAGATTTAAAAATAGAAGAACTAAAAGATCAGAATACTTTACCTTCGGTTTCTAGTGACACTTTATCAACAGATGTCATGGCTTCTGATGTAAATAATGAGAATTCAAATTAATGGTTGAAAAAGATGGAGTATCAAATTTCAAATAGAGCAAAAAAGGTAACATTAGGACTAGCAGTCTTAGGATTGATTATGTTGGTTTTTGGTTTTTTTCAACAGAAAGATTATATATATGTCGATGAAGTAATAGATGAGCATAGTCTGACTATAAAGTATAATGGAGAAGTTACTAAAGAGAAGGAAAATACTTTAAAAGAAAAGATTAAAAGCTCTATGGAAAAAAAGGGCTATAGTGTAACAATTGAAAAAGTTGACGCTCACCATGGTCACGAAGAACATGCTGAAGAAAGTGAAGAGCACGAAGAAGGTCCAGTTGTAATAAATAAAGAACTCTCAGACTCTAGCTATTTTATAGGCTTAGAGGAATTTGAACCTTCATCTGCATCAGATATTGATCAAATGTTGAATTCAGTTAGTATTGATGGTGGATATGAAGGACAGGTTTCAGGTAAGTTACACGCTGTATGTCAAAAGGCTGGTTGTTGGATTACAATGCAATCTTCTAATGAGGAAGAGATACGTATCTTTTTTAAAGATCATTTTACTATTCCTATTGAGACACCTATAGGAACTGAAGTTGTAATAAATGGTATTGCTGAAGCTGATACTTTTACTGTTGATTTTCAAAAGCATTTATTAGATGACTCAAGAGAAGCAGGAAATGACGTTTCAGAAGAAGAATACAATGCTATTACTGAAGATAAGATTGAAATTTCTTTTGAAGCAACTGGTATAATTATTTATAATACAAGTGAAAAACATGATCATTCAGACCATGAAGGACATGATCACGCAGAAGAAGAGCATGACCAAGCAGATGGTGATAAACATGCTCACCATGGACCAACAATATGGTTAGTTCACCTTAGTCATAAAGAAGAAGCTCATTCTGATGAGGAGAGCAGTGAGCATGCTGATGAGGAAGGTCATAGTCATTCAGAAGGTGAAGCTCACGACCATGATGAATCTGAACATGCACATGAAGAAAGTGCTCATCATGCAATTGGTCACGGACATGACGCCCCTCCAGCTGACATGTTAGCTAAAATGATAGAGTCTGGTGAAATTTCATTTTTTGATACTCATTATAGAAGATTTTGGTCGAATTTATTAATTAACGGATTTTTCTTTTTTGGGATAGCATTAGGAGCATTGTTTTACTTGGCGCTTCATTATGCTACAGAATCAGGGTGGGGAGTTGTTTTATTAAGAGTAATGGAAGGTATTATGTCGGCTATGCCAATAGGAATGGCTGTACTAGCAGTTGTGTTTATAGCTGGAACTTTAGAATGGCATCATATTTATCCATGGATGATAGGAGAAACAGTTGAAGCTGATGATATTATATATGGAAAAACAGCTTATTTAAATAAGCCTTTCTTTTGGATAAGAGTAGTTGTTTATTTTGCAACCTTCTATTTATTCATGAAATGGTTCAAGAAAAAATCTCGTCAGGAAGATCAAGATGGTGGGACAGATACACATTTTAAAATGTATAGAAGAGGGGCATTATTCTTAGTATTCTTTGCAGTATTTTCTTCAACAATGTCTTGGGATTTTATTATGTCGATTGATACTCATTGGTACAGTACACTTTTTGGATGGTATGTGTTTTCAGGAATTTGGTTAAGTGGTATGGTAATGGTGATGATGGTAACACTTTATTTAAGAAAAAGAGGGTTTTTACCACATGTTAACGAAAGCCATATTCATGATGTAGGTAAATGGATGTTTGCATTGAGTTTCTTATGGAGTTATTTATGGTTCTCACAGTTCATGCTATATTGGTATGCTAATATACCTGAAGAGGTTCATTATTTTTATGAAAGAATCCATAATTATAAGTTCATTTATTTTGGAACCTTCTTTATAAATTTTGTTTTCCCAATGGTGTTTTTAATGTCAAGGGATACAAAGAGGTCATCAGGATATTTAATTGTTATTGGGTTAATTATTTTTATAGGGCATTGGTTAGATGTGTTCAATATGGTAATGCCAGGAACTTTATTTGATCAATGGGGATTTGGGTTACTAGAAATTGGAATGTTCTTAATATTCCTAGGGGTATTTGTTTATGCTGTACTTAGGTCTATTGCTAAGGCACCATTATTACAGAAAAACCACCCATATTTAGAAGAAAGTAAACACCATGATTATTAATTAAAAGTATATTCATTCTAATGGAAAATAAATTTATCATAGTTGTTGTTATTACACTTTTATTGATTGCATTAGGGCAATTGATGAAAGTATATAATTTAGCTTCCAGATCAAGAGGAGATCGATCCGAAGAGAAAGTAACAAAAGGTGAAAACATTTTTAATGCTAATTTGTTATTAGTCTTTATGGTAGCCTATTTCGCTTTTATAATATGGCTTATTATAAAATTCGGCATGAATGGAGGGATGTTTGAGGCTGCTTCAGAGCATGGTAAAAAATTAGATTCACTGTTACTATTTAACTGGTGGATTATTTTACCGGTTTTCTTCTTAACTAATGGAGTTTTGTTTGTTTTTTCTTGGAAATATTATTATCGAGAAGACAGGAAAGCGTTTTTCTTCACACACTCTAATAAATTAGAGTTGATCTGGACGATCATACCTGCTATAGCTTTATCAGCTATAGTTATTTATGGCTTAAAGACATGGAATGAGATCATGTATAATGACAATAAGGATGCAAAAGTTATTGAAGTTTATGCCTACCAGTTTGGCTGGTATACAAGGTATGCGGGTGATGATAATATATTAGGTAAAGCAGATTATAAGCTGATAACTGACAATAATCCATTGGGTATTATTACTGATGAATATATTCAGGAATCTTATGAGTTTATAGATGAACAAGTGCTATCAATAGAAAAGATGCTTGTAGATAATGAGAAAGATGGTGAATATTTATTACCAGATGCACAAGTGGATTCTTTAAACAATAAAATGGATCGACTTAAGCGCCAAAAAACAAGAATTAAGGCATCTATTGATAGAGGCGATGAGAACAAAGAAATTTATAAACATGCTTATGACGATGTCTTAGTAAAAGAGCTTAGAATGGTAAAAGACCAACCATACTCTTTTAGATTCAGATCAAAGGATGTAATCCATTGTCCATGGATTCCTCATATGAGGATGCAAATAAATGCGGTTCCAGGAATGGAAACAAGATTTGACATGACTCCAACTACTACAACTGAAGAAATGAGAGCTAAACCAGAAGTAATTGAGCATTATAATAATATTTCTAAAATCCATCATGAAAGATTGGTGAACATTGGAGAAAAAAGCAAATCAGATATTGTAGAACCAGTAATATTCAATTATATATTAATGTGTAATAAGATTTGTGGAGCTCAACATTCTAATATGCAAATGGAAGTAGTTGTAGAAACAAAAGAAGAGTTTAACAGTTGGATGTCTGAACAAGATAAAGTTTCAGATGAACTAGTAAAAGAATAACATATTTGATGTTAATTTAATTTTTTAGCTATGGGACACGATGCACATGACCATCATCATAAAGAAAGCTTTATAACAAAATACTTATTTACTCAAGATCATAAAATGATCGCTAAGCAATATTTAGTAACTGCTATTGTAATGGGTGGGTTGGGAATATTACTTTCTGCATTATTTCGTTTAAAACTGGGTTGGCCTGATGAAAAATTTCAAATATTGGAATCTATATTAGGTTCAGACGCAGTAACTGATGCTGGACTATTAAATAGCAACTGGTATTTAGGGTTAGTTACTCTTCATGGTACGATCATGGTATTCTTTGTTTTAACAGGAGGTCTTTCGGGAACATTTTCTAATTTATTAATTCCTCTTCAAGTAGGCGCTAGGGATATGGCTTCAGGGCTTTTAAACATGATTGCTTATTGGCTTTTCTTCTTGTCGAGTTTATTGATGGCTGCATCTTTATTTATTGAAACAGGTCCTGCTATGGCTGGGTGGACAGTTTATCCCCCTTTGAGTGTGTTAGAAGAGTTTCAACCTGGATCAGGATTAGGAATGACACTATGGCTATTATCAATGACGGTATTTATTGCATCCTCTTTGTTAGGAGGTATTAATTATATTGTTACTATTCTTAATTTAAGAACAAAAGGAATGACCATGACTAGGTTACCATTAACAATCTGGGCCTTTTTTATTACAGCGATTCTAGGTGTACTTTCTTTTCCAGTGTTACTTTCTTGCGCAGTTCTTTTATTAATGGACCGTGGGTTAGGGACAAGTTTTTACATGAGTGACATTACTGGTCCTGTTTCTGGGGCATTGGACGCTACTGGGGGAAGCCCAATATTATACGAACATTTATTTTGGTTTTTAGGTCACCCGGAGGTTTACATTATATTATTACCTGCATTGGGAATTACTTCAGAAGTAATTGCGACTTGTTCTAGAAAACCAATCTTTGGATATCGTGCAATGATAGGTTCCATGTTAGCGATAGGTTTTCTATCATTCATTGTATGGGGACATCATATGTTCTTAACAGGGATGAATCCTTTTTTAGGAGGCGTATTTACATTTACTACTTTATTGATCGCTATTCCTTCTGCAGTTAAGGTATTTAACTATATAACAACAATCTGGAAAGGAAACGTAGTGATGACACCTGCCATGTTATTTTCAATTGGTTCAGTATCTACATTTATTTCTGGTGGTATAACAGGTATTATTTTAGCAGATTCTGCATTAGATATTTCTCAGCATGACACCTATTTTGTTGTTGGTCACTTTCACATAGTAATGGGAATGACTGCTATACTCGCCATGTTTGCTGGCGTTTATCATTGGTTTCCTAAACTATATGGTAAAATGATGAATATTAGAATGGGAATGGTTCATTTCTGGATTACAATTGTTTGTGGTTATGGAGTATTTATACCTATGCACTTTTTAGGGGAAGGTGGTATGCCTAGAAGGTATTATGAGAACACAAATTTCCCTATGTTTGATCATTTCATGGATATGAATGTTTTAATTTCAGTGTTTGCAACTATAGGAGTTTTAGCTCAAGTCATTTTCTTTTTTAACTTCTTTTATAGTGCATTTAGAGGACCTAAAGCTTCACAAAATCCATGGAAAGCTAATTCATTAGAATGGACAACACCTGTAGAACATGTGCATGGTAACTGGATCGGTCCAATACCTGAAGTACATAGATGGGCATACGATTACAGCAAACCTGGGAAACCAGATGACTTTGTCCCTCAAGATGTCCCTTTAGATCCAGACGAAGAAGAACATTAGAAAAAAACAAATATTTTATTTAAGTCCGTATCTTTGAAAAGTGCGGACTTTTTTTTTAGCCATTATATTTTTAACTGTAATTACTTCTTCAGCTCAAATGCTGGACTCAATTAAAAATAGTTTCAATTACCACCCAGTTTTTTTTATTAAGCTAGACACTAGAAATTCTTTTATTTCATCTTATTCTGTTAAGCTAAGGGGGGTAAAAGCAGGATTAAATTATAATAACATTACAAAAATTGGCTTAGGCTATAGCTGGATGAACCCTGACTATAATTCAGTTTACAATACTGATACTGTAGAATTTAAGATGAATATTTTTTCAACTTTTATTGAATATACTTTCTATCGAACTGATAAAATATATGCGGAAATTCCAGTTCATTTAGGAATCAGTAAACTTAGCTATCTTAAAGAGGATAATTTATTATCGTCAACTTTTGCATTAGTGTATGAGCCTGCTATGATAGTAGAATATAGAGCTTTTAAGTTTTTTGGTTTAGGAATAGGGGCGGGGTATAGATTGGTTTTATATAATCATCAACAAATCAATGAAATGTTAAGCTCACCTATTTATATTTTTAGATTTAAAGTGTATTTTGGTGATATCTATAAACAACACCTTAAAAAGCAATAACTATAGCTGATTATATTTGTAACATGATTGAAGAATATGACATAAGGGGAGAAGATGATTCAACAGATAAAGAGTTTGAATATGCCTTAAGACCACAAGAATTTACAGATTTTGCTGGTCAAGATAAGGTGGTAGAAAATTTAAAGATCTTTGTTTCAGCAGCTAAATTAAGAAACGAATCCTTGGATCATGTACTATTACATGGCCCACCTGGATTAGGCAAAACTACCTTAGCTCATATTATTGCAAATGAACTTGAAGTGGGATTCAAAGTTACTTCAGGTCCGGTTTTAGATAAACCTGGAGACCTCGCTGGGCTATTGACTAACCTTCAGAAAGGAGATGTTTTGTTTATAGATGAGATACATCGTTTAAGTCCAGTAATTGAAGAATATTTATATTCTGCTATGGAAGATTATAAAATTGATATTGTCTTAGACACGGGCCCCAATGCTAGAACAGTACAGATCGATCTACATCCTTTCACTTTGATAGGGGCTACAACTAGAAGCGGATTGCTAACAGCTCCTTTAAGAGCAAGGTTTGGTATTAATTGTAGACTCCATTATTATGACACAACGATTCTAAAGAATATCATAGAAAGATCAGCAGGTATACTAGACATTCCTATTGTAACAAAAGCAGCATCAGAAATTGCAGGAAGAAGCAGAGGCACTCCAAGAATTGCCAATGCTTTGTTAAGAAGAGTTAGAGACTACGCACAGATTAAAGGGGATGGAACAATTTCTCCAAAGATCACAGAGATTGCACTTACAGCATTAAATGTCGATAAGCATGGATTAGATGAAATGGATAACAAGATCTTAACTTCTATTATTGAAAAATACAATGGTGGGCCTGTAGGCATTACAACTATCGCTACAGTTGTAGGAGAACAAGCAGGGACAATTGAAGAGGTTTATGAGCCTTTTTTAATTCAGGAGGGTTATCTTGTAAGAACCGCTAGAGGAAGAAAGGTGACGGATCTAGCTTATAAGCATTTAAATATTAATCCTGGAACTAGACAAGGTGAAATGTTTTAATGGATAAAATCAAAATAACACAGAAGATAAAAAACAAAGCCTTTGATTTGGGTTTTTCTTTTGTAGGTATATCCAAAGCAGACTTTTTAGAAAAAGAAGCAAGGCAGCTAGAAACTTGGCTTAAAAACAATTTTCATGGAAAAATGTCGTACATGGAAAATTATTTTGATAAGAGAACTGACCCTAGATTACTCATAGATAACGCAAAGTCTGTTATAACAGTATTGCAAAATTATTATACTGAACAAAAGCAAACAGATAGTAATGCTCCAAAAATCTCAAAATATGCTTTAGGCAAAGATTATCATATAATAATAAGAGAAAAGCTCAATCAATTGTACGATTTTATTTTAGAAGAAGTGGGAGAGGTAGCTGCAAGGGGGTTTGTAGACTCTGCACCAGTAATGGATAAAGCATGGGCCGAAAAAAGTGGTTTAGGATGGATAGGTAAGCATACTAATTTGATCAATAAAGAGCAGGGTTCTTACTTTTTTATTGGGGAATTAATCATAGATCTTGAGCTAGAAACAGATGGACCAATTAAGGATTTTTGTGGTACATGTACAAAATGTATAGATGCTTGCCCTACAGATGCAATTGTTCAGCCTTATTTAGTAGATGGATCTAAATGTATCTCCTATTTAACAATAGAATTGAAAGATGAATTAATGCCTAAAGAATTTAAAGGTAAAATGGATAATTGGATGTTCGGATGCGATATATGTCAGGAGGTATGTCCTTGGAATAGATTTTCTATACAGCATTCAGAACCATGGTTCAATGCTAATCCTAAAGTTTTAAAAATGAAAAAAAATGAATGGGAGGAATTAAGTGAGGATCTATTTCAAGATTTTTTTAAAAAAACTGCTTTGAAAAGAACTAAGTATAAAGGATTAAAAAGAAATATCAAGTTTTTAGCTGATTAACTTGAAGTTTCAAATGCATCTAGAATTAGATCATTATAAATCACAAAAGTAGCCAAACACCAAGTTTTCAAATGGTGAATGTCATCTTTCTTTAACCAGGAAATACTTTTACTAAGCTCTTTTTTAAATAAAGCACGATCAAAACTTACTTTAGAAAGAACTTTTTTACTTAACTCTAACATAATTTGTGTTTAAATTCTTGTTTATTAATTTACATATAATTCATGAATAACCACTCGGTATTTTTAGTAAATGATTAACAATCTTGTATTAATACTATCATTAACAATGATGAAATTTATTTACTTTCTAAGTGAACATATGGTATGATCATCTCTTCCATAGAAATGCCACCATGCTGGAAAGTATTTTTAAAATAATTTACGTAATAATTATAGTTGTTAGGGTATACAAAAAACTTAGATTCTTTTGCAAAAAGATAGGTGCTGCTGACATTTAATCTAGGGAGGAAAGCAGCTTCAGGATTTTTTATAGCTAATACATCTTTATCCTGATAGTTAAGGTTTTTCCCTTGTTTATACCTAAGGTTTGAATTTGTATTTCTATCACCCACAACTTTAGAAGGATCGTCCACTTTTATTGTTCCATGGTCAGTAGTAATAATTAGATCACAATTGTTATCGGCAATTAGCTTAATTACATCATAAAGAGGAGAATGCTCAAACCAGCTTATTGTTAATGAACGGTAAGCAGATTCATCATCTGCTAATTCTCTAATCACTTCCATGTCTGTTCTTGCATGAGAAAGCATATCAACAAAATTATATACTATTACATTTAATTCATTCTGAAGAAGATTGCTAAAATTAGTAACTAACTTTTTGCCAGCATCTAGATTAGTGATCTTGTTATAAGAAGTTTTCTTATTATAGCCATTGGATTTCAGGTTGTTATTCAGGAAGTCCTCTTCAAATTTATTTTTACTTCCTTCATCATCTTCATTCTTCCATTTTGATGGAAATGTTTTTTGTATTTCTGAAGGCATCATGCCAGCAAACAGTGCGTTTCTTGCATATTGAGTTGCGGTAGGTAGAATACTGTAATACAATGATTCTTCTTTTGGCCTATACCTTTCCATCAAAATAGGCCTTATAGATTGCCATTGATCGTACCTTAAATTATCAATGACTAATAAAAAGGTTTTTTTTCCATTAATTGATGGCAGCACTTTTTTGTTAATTAATTGATGTGACATTATTGGCCCATCATTATTGAGCCAGTCTAAATAATTATTGCAGACATATTTTGAAAACAATTGATTAGCTTCATTTTTTTGCATTTGCAATACTTCCATCATGCTTTGATCAGATTGATCAAACTGGACTTCCCAGTAAACTAATCTTTTATAGATGTCTATCCAGCCATCAAAATCAAGAGAATCTTGAAGATCCATACTAATCTCACGGAATTTTTGCTGATAGTTTAGGGTAGTTTGCTCATTAACTAGTCTTTTGCCTTCTAAATTTTTTTTAATGGATAATAATATTTGATTGGGATTGACTGGTTTGATAAGGTAATCATTGATTCTTCCCCCTATAGCACTATCCATTATAGATTCCTCTTCACTTTTAGTAATCATAATTATTGGGATACTAGGCTTTTGTGCTTTAATGTGCTCTAGCGTTTCTAATCCTGTTAAGCCAGGCATATTTTCATCAAGAAATATAATTTCATAATTTTCATCTTTTACTTGATCAACAGCTTCGTTTCCCGATTGTACTGTTGTTACCTGATGTCCTTTGCTTTCTAAGAACATTACATGTGGTTTTAAAAGCTCTATTTCATCATCAGCCCATAGTATTCTTGCCATTTCCTCGTTGAATTAATTAGTTTTGTCTCTAACTTAGTGATTTGCTTTGAAGATCGATAATTATAAATCAAAAATATTAAACGATCCTGTTTATGGTTTTATTACACTACCCTATAAAATTATATCGGATATTATTGACCATCCTTACTTTCAGCGTTTAAGGAGGATCAAACAACTTGGGTTGTCGCATTTAGTATATCCAGGTGCATTACATACGCGTTTCCATCATGCTATTGGGTGCACGCATTTAATGATTAATGCAATATCAACATTAAGGTCTTTAGGTCATCAGATTACGGAAGATGAAGCTGAAGGGGTTATAATAGCTATTCTTTTGCATGACATAGGTCATGGCCCTTATTCACATACCTTAGAGCATAGTATTGTTTCTGGAATAAAGCACGAAGAAGTTTCAGCTTTATTTATGCAGAGATTAAATATGGAATTCAATGGTAAATTGGATCTTGCGATTAAGATATTTAATAATGATTATCCTAAATACTTTTTACATCAGCTAGTCTCTAGTCAGCTAGATATGGATAGATTGGATTATTTAACTAGAGATAGCTTTTATTCAGGTGTTTCTGAGGGGGTAATAAGTAATCAGCGGATTATTAAAATGATAGATGTTGTTAATGATGAATTAGTAGTTAATGAAAAAGGAATATATTCTATTGAAAAGTTCATTGTTGCAAGAAGGTTAATGTATTGGCAGGTTTATTTACATAAGACTGTACTAAGTGCGGAGTTTTTATTAATGAAAATTTTAAAAAGAGCTAAACTAATTGCTAAAGAAGGGGGTGAATTATTCTCCACAGAAGCCATGAAATATTTCCTGTTTAATGAAGTTTCTGCTAAGGACCTTGAAAATGATAAAGTACTCCATCAATTTTCATTGTTAGACGACTATGATGTTTTTGTATGTATTAAGCAGTGGATTTATGCTAAGGATTCAGTTTTATCTGAATTATCAGATATGTTAGTGAATAGAAAATTGTTAAAGGTAAAGGTGAAGAATGAACCCTTTTCTGAGCAAGAATTAAGTATATATAGAGAAAAGTTAAAAAAGAAGATGTCTTATTCTGATGAAGAGGTTTCGTATTTTGTTTTTCAGGACTCAATGGCTAATAATGCATATGATCCTAAAAAAGATGAGATTAAGATCCTGCATAAGGACGGACAACTCTCCGATATAACTGAAGCTTCGGATAATTTTAATATACAGTCATTATCAAGTCAGGTTAAAAAGCATTTCATGTTTTTTCCAGAAATGAAAGATTGATTCTTATGATATCTGATAATTGTTAATTTTGAGGAATGGAATTTACGGCTCAACAGATTGCTGATTTGTTACATGGAAATGTAGAAGGTGAACCTGGAATAAAAGTTCATGATATGTCAAAAATTGAAGAAGGTGAACCTGGGACAATCACTTTTTTGGCCAATGATAAATATGAAGAGTATATATATGATACCAAAGCAAGTATAGCTTTGGTTAATGATTCTTTTCATCCACAAAAGAAACTCCCCGAAACACTTACATTAATAAAAGTTCCAAATGCCTATGAAAGTCTTGCTCAATTGTTGGCATATTATGATGAATTCAATAGTCATAAATCAGGTATTGAAGAGCCTAGTTATATTGCTTCAACTGCAAAGTTGGGTAGTAATGTATATGTAGGAGCATTTTCTTATATAGGAGAAGGAGCGATAATAGGAGATAATGTAAAGATCTACCCTAATTCTTACATTGGAGACCATGTTTCTATTAGTGAAAACTCTTGTATATATGCAGGGGTTAAAATTTATGCTAGAACAATTATTGGTAAAAGCTGCACCCTGCATTCAGGCGCTGTTATTGGTTCAGATGGATTTGGGTTTGTTCCTAATAAAGAAAACAATTACCAGAAAGTTCCTCAAATAGGTAAAGTTGTCCTTGAAGATCATGTTGAAATTGGTTCTAATACAACTATAGACAGGGCTACAATGGGTTCAACAATAATTAGAAAAGGAGTTAAGATAGACAACCTAATTCAGATAGCCCACAATGTTGATATAGGGGAAAACACAGTTATTGCAGCACAAACTGGTATTGCTGGTTCTACTAAAATTGGCAAAAACACAATGATAGGAGGGCAGGTTGGTATTGTTGGTCATATTCAAATTGCTGATGGTGTTAAGATTGCTGCTCAAAGTGGAATTGGAAATTCAATTACAAATGAGAATCAAATTATGCAGGGGTCTCCAGCATTCAGTATTGGAGATTATAAAAGATGCTATGTTCTTTTTAGAAGCTTACCAAAATTAAAAGAGCAATTGGATACAGCTATAAAAGAAATAAAAGAAATAAAAAATGAGTGAAAAACAGAGAACAATAAAAAAAGCTTTTTCACTATCTGGAGTCGGACTACATACAGGAGAAGCTGTAGAAGTTACTATTGAGCCAGCGCCAGATAATCATGGGTATAAATTCCAGAGAATAGACATAGAAGGAGAGCCTATTATACCTGCAGATGCAGATCTTGTAGTGGATACACAAAGAGGCACTACTCTTGAGAAAAATGGAGTAAAGGTTTGCACAACAGAGCATTTGCTATCTGCACTGTATGGACTACAGGTTGATAATGCGTTAATTAAATTAAATGGACCCGAGATTCCTATTGTTGATGGAAGCGCCTTACCATTTGTAAAAGAAATAGAAAAAGTTGGGTACCAAGAACAAGAAAAAGAGAGAGAATATTTTGAGTTCACACAAAACCAACCCTATGAGGACCTTGAAAAAGGAATAGAGATACTAGCCATACCATATGATGAATTCAGATTGACTGTCATGGTAGATTATAATTCTCCTGTCCTGGGAACTCAGCATGCTAGTATGTATCATATAGGAGAATTTAAAGAGCAGATTTCTCCATGTAGAACTTTTGTGTTTTTAAGAGAATTGGAGGGATTGGCAAAAGCAGGGCTTATTAAAGGTGGTGATATTGATAATGCAATCGTTCTGGTTGAAAGAGAGAAAGTATCTCAAGTGGAATTAGATAATTTAGCAAAGCTTTTAGATAAGGAGCACTTAGATATTAAAATAAAAGGTAATACATTAAATAATATTGATTTAAAATTCATCAATGAGCCCGCAAGACATAAATTACTGGATGTAATAGGAGATCTTGCATTGGTAGGTAAGCCAATAAAAGGGCATATATTAACAGCAAGACCTGGTCATTCGGGTAATATTTCATTTGCAAAAATCATTAAAGAGATCATGAAAAATCAGAAAAAAGCAGGCAAACAATTTGATTTAACAAAAGAGCCAGTATATAATATAAATGACATTGAAAAAATGCTTCCTCATCGTTACCCATTTTTATTGGTAGATAAGGTAATGGAAATAACAGACGATACAATTATTGGTGTGAAAAATGTGACTATGAACGAACACCAATTTATGGGGCACTTCCCTGGAAATCCTGTTATGCCTGGGGTATTGCAAATTGAAGCCATGGCCCAGACAGGAGGGATATTTTCATTAAGTAAAGTAGAAGAGCCTCATTTATATTCAACTTATTTTATGAAAATTGATAATGTTAAATTCAAGAAAAAAGTAATTCCTGGAGATACAATTGTATTTGAATTAAAGCTAATATCACCGATTAGAAGAGGGCTTGTTCATATGGGGGGAAAAGGATATGTTAATGGGCAGGTTTGTATAGAAGCAGATATGCTTGCACAGGTTGTTAAAGACAGAGGATAATGAAAGATCATCAATTAGCATATATACATCCAGATGCTAAAATCGGTAAAGATGTAGTGATTGATCCATTTGCTACTATTTATGGAGATGTAGAAATAGGAGAGGGGACTTGGGTTGGTCCTAATGTTGTTATTATGGATGGTGCAAGAATTGGTGATAATTGCAAGATTTTTCCTGGAGCTGTTATTTCAGCTGTTTCGCAAGATTTAAAATACAAAGGAGAATATACTACTACTGAAATAGGCTCTAATACTACCATTAGAGAATTTGTAACTATTCACAAAGGAACTACAGATAGACATAAAACAATAGTAGGAAGTAATTGTCTTCTTATGGCTTATGTTCATGTTGCTCATGACTGTATCATTGGAAACAATGTAATAATTGCTAATTCTACTCAACTAGCAGGGCATATTACTATTGATGATTTTGTTATTATTGAAGGAATGGTAGGGACACAACAATTCGTTCATATTGGAGAGCATGCATTTATAGCAGGAGGTTCTTTAGTAAGGAAAAATGTCCCTCCTTTTGTGAAGGCAGCAAGAGAACCACTTTCATATGTCGGTGTAAATACAATTGGACTTAGAAGAAGAGGATATAGCGACCAGCAGATCATGAATGTAGAGGATGCATATAGAGTAATATATGTGCAGAATAGCAATATAACTACTGCTATAAAAGTTGCTGAATTAGAGTTGCCACAATCAGAAGAAAAAGAAGTTATTCTTGACTTTATTAGAAGCTCAACAAAAGGTATAATGAGAGGGCTTAGCTAAGGGGCTAGCTCAGTTTTAATTACTTGAATCACCTCAAAAGAATTACGTTCACACAAGTAAGTGATCAATGATAGGTTGTCAATGTTGTATGTGCTATCAACTAATGGGTCAGGCAGCTGATATGAGAAATCATTGTAAAAAACATCACCATTAGAGGCATTTCCAGTAGCTATAGATGTTCCCCATGTACCGTTGATGTTATTAGAGAGTACAGCATGATGCTTGTAATTATATTCAGTAGTACCATTGTTCAACTTTTGGGGTCCAACAACTGTATCTCTTAATAAGTAAATAATTAAATTGTAATCACCTGTTAAGTTATCTTTAAATTCTGTTTCTGTATGAATGAAAAGTCCATTTGTTTGAGGATAGTAGTTGTAGGCTAACTGAAGGTTAGATTTGAGGGTAGCAGATGCTATTTCATTGGCTACAGCATTTGTCCAATCAGATGAAAAATACCAAACTGAATTTAAAAAACCAGTTTCTTTTCTGTTTATAGTCCCCATTGGGTTTCCTAAAAAACCAGACATTTCACTTACATAAGTATTACCAGCTTGTGTTGTAAAGTCGATATTAAATGTAGGTGGTTGTACTGCTTGAAAAGACCCATCTGTGCTTGCATGAATAGAAGCTAAAAACAACCTATCGGGATAATTTACTTCCAATTGATGCGCTATGTCAGCAGCTGCAGGACAGTTGGTGCATGTATGACCCGTGTAATCTTCTAATAAAATATTTCTTTCTGCATTGTTGTTAGTAGTAAAAGTAGGCCATGGGTAAGGAGTACTTGTAGTGTCAAATGGATATAAATTCCAATCAAGATCTCCAGTAGATTCAGGAATGGGATTTTCAACATAATCACAACTTGAAATAACAATAGAGGTAAGGAATATGTATACTAAAAATTTCATTTTAAAAACTTGAAGTTAATGTAAAAGTTAAACCATTGGAAGCTGGCACTGCTCTACAGACTCCACCAACACAAAACACACCTGCTCTTTGTCTTCCATATTGCATAGAAAATCGATGAGGGCCATTTATATAGCCAGCAGAGATCAATGCATAATGAAGTCTTTGTTCAGGTATAGCATTGCCATAATTGTATTGATCTAATACTGCTACATACCAATGAGGGCTAAATGTATATTCTATTTGTCCAAACAGCCAGTTTCCTTTATGTTGTTCTGTCCATAAGGCTTGAGTTTCAAATCTTAGAGAGTGGTGGTCATTGATTTTATAAGTTAAATCAATTACTGCTATCTGAGCATAAATCATTTTGTAATACTCTGCTACTTTGACAGCATCATCATTAAAAACAAAATTAAAATAGTTGATGTTGAATTTTAATTTTTTATTGATCTTCCTTTTTATTTCTATGTTAAAATCTTGAAGTAAGACACTATCACTCATCGAAAATAAAGAGGTTTGATAGCTGTTTCTGGAAGTGTTCATGTCATCTATAAAATTTCTTTCAGGCACATAAGCAGTTGCAAAATTCATAGAAATAGAAGTACCATACTTTCCTCCCAAAATAGTTTTTTTGGGTATTTTATACAACACATCTATTTGATAAGAAATTTCCCCAAAAAAATTGGTTGCATATGGGTAAAGAGTTGCAGCCAAATTATAGGTATGTTGTTTACATTGTGCAGGTAAAAAGCCAATCATTAAATCTGTAGGACCTACACTTACATTAGTAGAACGCCACAACATATTGTCCATGTGTTTTGCTGAAAGATCAATCGCAAATCCTTTTTGAGAATATCCTAGGTTTAAAAGCAAACCTTCACCATTCTTATATATGTAATTAAATCGTTCATCTTGATCAAAAGGGTATGGATCATTTATCTTATAGATATACTCTCCATTGAACCTGAATTTTCCATACCTCATTCCTATTCGCCCCGCATAGGAACCGACATTTTTAGGAAGTATATAGTCTGTAGTTGTATTATCATCATTGAACTTACTAACAAAACTTCCTCCAACTAATAACCTGAATTTAGCATCAGCTAAAGTGTCTATTAGCTCATTGAAGTCTATTTCACCATCAAAGCCCCTAACTAGGCCATTTCCGTTAACCAATCCATCAATGAATTGATGTCTTTGCTTTCCAATAAGACCTTTTAAATAGATTCCTTTATATGGGTTGTATTTCACCTTTACTCCATCTAAAGCATTATCAATGCCTAATTGCCTTTCTTCATAAGCCCTTAGGATCATTCCACTTCCATATTGCTCGTAAAAGCTACCCACAGTTACATCTAAGTCTTCATTTTTCCAATTGGCATATCTATAACCTAGTCCTGTTCCAGTAAACGTGACAGGATATCCTTCCAGTCTATTTAAATAAGATTCATACCTAATTCCAGCACTAAAATTCCCTCTATTATAATTTAAATTGGTAAAACCATTGAATCCCATTATTTGTTCTGGAAGAGCAGCATTGATTAAGGTGTCTTCTTGATAGTATTGTGCAATGGCTTGAATATTTCCACTAAATGTTCCTAGGTCAACATTGTTCTCATCAGACTGAGATAAGACAAAGTATTGGCCTAGAAAGATGCAATTTAGTACTAGAAGTAATTTTATTTTCATTTAGCAAATTTAAGAACTTCTTTGTAAAGCTCTTTTTCGTCACCAGGGGAATAATTGTTATGGTCCCAAACTATTGCTCCATTTTTCACTAAAAATGTGTGAGGAACATTATTTACATTCATGGCTCTTTTTAAATCGCCATTAGGATCTAATAAAACTTGATAATCCCATCCTTGAGCATTTACATAAGGTTCAACTCTACCTGTAGATCTGGCATCGTCAATAGATACTGCAATTAATTGAACACCGGTATCATCTACCCAATCGTCATAATCTTCGGCAATAGTGTTTAATTCTACTTTACATGGTTTACACCAAGTGGCCCAAAAGCTGATGATAATCGGTTTCCCATTATTTTTTATTTGAGAGATGTCAATAGATTTTCCACTTAGAGTTTTAAGTTTAACTGCAGGGAGTTTTTTGTTTTGAGCAAAAGAGGATCCAACAGTTAATACTGCCATGATAAATAAGACAAGTAATTTTTTCATTTTTAGTTATTTTGTTTATTAATGTGGGGTATTCAAAATTCAAGCCAAACAGTTATTTATGAGTATAAAAATACGCTTTAGACAATAAAAAGTTATTTAATTCTAACTTAATATGTGAATGATATTGGAATTTCAACTTAGGGATTAATTTATTAGTCAATAAAAAAAGGCGGGAATCCCCGCCTTTTTTTTAATTAGAAAGTTGATTATTTATTTACAGTAACTCTAGATACAACATTATTAGCACCAGATTTAATATTAACTAAATAAAATCCTGAAGGAAGTTCAAGTGCATTTAGTTCTACTAATTGAGCACCAGTAACAATTCCTAGGTCAATTGCTTGAACAGTTTGTCCAATAGCATTGATTAATTCAATAGAAGTTCTTTCTGTTCCTATTACATTAAAAGACAATGTAGCAACATTGTTAAATGGATTTGGGTAAATAGAAAGCTCATTGATTCCATTTTCTGTTAACCCTGTTGCAACAGACATGTCCATCTTATCAGTGTTTTCAGCTCCAAAATCTCCTGCTCCAGAAGCAACAACACTTCCAGTTGCATCAGTCAATGTCCAGTCACCATCAGTTCCACCCCATTGAGCAGATCCTAAACCATCTCCATATGTATCATAAAGAGTTAAAGTGTAGCAATCGTTAGAAGCAACAGGTAATGTGTACGTTTGAGCTGTGTTAGCATCATTTGCAGTATAAGGACCTCCAGATTGAACGGTGGAACCAGCAGAGTTTTTATAATCCCAAGTTGTTTCAGTTGGGTAATTATCTAATGTAAGTACAAAAGAAATATCACCAGTTCCTGGAGTTGCAAATCCAATTGCTTGGTTTAAACTATTGTTACCAGCATTTACATCACCACTAGCTACTGCTTCAATAGTAATAGTTCCAGCAGATGAAAGTGATACAGGAACAGTAATAGTTTCAGTAGAATACTGAGTGCTTAAAGCAGTTGAATTTGTAGCAGAACCAATATTTGATCCACCTGAAGTAACATTAACAGTGATGTCACCAGCAGCTAAAGCTTGAGTTCCTTTATTTTGTACCAATACCTCAACATTAAGACTACCACAAGCAACGGTCTCTCCTGAATAATTAAAGATAGAAGCATCTACACCAGCGGAACCAGTATGGCTACCTGCATTTGAAGTAATATTACTGTAATGAGCAGTAGCTGATTGCTGTCCACTTTCTTCTACATATCTATCTGGATAGATAGTGTAAATCGTAGGGTAATAAGCAATTCCTAAAGTAGAAGCGATAGATCCATCATCAATAATAGGGAAATTAGTTCCAGTTATCCAGTCTCCTTGAGAGCTGGCAGTTGAACCTTGTAAGTCAGCTAATCCAGTTGAATTATCACCTTCAATCCAAAGTACAATGACATCATTTGTAGTAGATGCGCTAACACCTGTACCACCTGTTGGTCCGTGATTTACCCAAAGGTCTTCTAGAGCACCACCCGTATGGTAGCTCCAGCATGGACCACACCAAGTTGCAGATACATCGACAACAACAGTATAGCCTTGATCTAAGTAAGTGTAAAGATTGTGGACGTTACCATTTAGGTCAGTCCCAGTAAAATCGGGACAAAATGTCCCATCAGGCATTTGTGCATTACTGCTTCCTAAAAAGCCAATGCACAACGATAAAGAGAATAATAGTTTTTTCATAATTGTAATATCAGTTTAACATTTTAAAATTTTGCATCGTAAATATAGTATTAGTTTAATTAAGTAATGTAATTAAAATTATTTTTTATAGTAGTTATTCTTGGATTCCTAATGATTGGTTAGTAGTAGAAATTAGTTCATTTTACAGGCAACCATGTAATAATTAGTTATCTTTGTTATAGAATCAAATCATATCAAACATGAAAAAAGTCATTTCTATTTTAAGCATATCTTTATTTATTACTGTTGTAAATGCACAGATATCACTTTCTGTTTATGAGCCCAATCAATCTGTAGATCTAAATAATGGAAGTGTTGATGTTACTGGTCTAGCATCTCAATTTGAGCTAGTAAAATACTTGTGGATAGTTAATGAAGGCACTCAAGCAATAACATTAAAATGTAAAAAAACAGAATTAGACATGTTAGCTGGTTCTGAAAATATTACTTGTTGGAAGATATGCCCATCAACTTATGATGTAGCAGGCGCAAATCCATCAGCATTTGTTACTGTAAGTGGTGTTCAGATGTCAGAGACGCTAGGACCTTTAGATACAAATAAATCATTTTCTGCTCATTATAAACCAATGAACTTGGATGGGTGTTCTCTTATAAAATATGAATGGTACGATGAAAATGACTTAAATACACCCTTGGCTTCTATTAACATTAGATTTATTCATACTACTGGTTCATGCAGTATTGGAGAGGATGAATTAGAAATGAATAATCCGTCATTTCAAATTTACCCCAATCCAGCTAATGAAAATGTAAATATTCAAATTGATGCAACCTCTTCTCAGCTTGAAAATACAATGTTAACAATACATGATGTAATTGGAAAAGAAGTTTTTTCAATAAATGCAAACGCTATTACAGCTGGGTCATTGAGTTTAGAAACTAATGAATTTAATCAGGGAATTTATTTAGTAACTCTTACAAAAGGGAGTACACCAATTTTTACTCAAAGATTAATTATTAGTCATTGATTTTTTAATATTTCCTCTTTTAGCTGAGAAACTATTTTAGGAATTCCAATAGTTGCATTTTCTTTATAAACAGTAAGGTTTTTTATAGAAGGTATTTTTAGTTGATCTGAGGGGTCAACTAAAAACTTAATAGATTTTTCTGGAGCAACGTGAACTAATCCTGCTGCAGGATATACATTTAATGAGGTTCCAGCAACAATAAACAGATCGGCTGTTCTAACTATATCATCTGCAATTTCTAGGTTGGGCACTGGCTCTCCAAACCATACTATATGAGGTCTTAGCTGAAAGCCGTCAGGACATAGGTCCCCATAATTAAGAGGCATGTCTCCATGGTCATAAACTATTTCAGTTCCAACACTTCTCACCTTATCGACTTCACCATGTAGATGTAACACATTAGTAGAACCACCTCTTTCGTGTAAATTATCAATGTTTTGAGTAATCACATGGACATCAAAAAAGTCTTCTAATTCAGCAATTGATTTATGAGCAAAATTGGGTTGAGCATCAAAAGCATTTTTTCTTCTCATGTTATAAAAATCTAACACTAGTTTTGGGTTTACAGCCCATGCTTCTGGAGTTGCCACTTCATTAATGTCATAATTATCCCAAAGGCCACCATTGTCTCTAAAAGTGGATAAACCACTTTCAGCACTTATACCTGCGCCAGTAAAAACAACCAATTTTTTCATAATAATAAAAGTATTAAAAATAGATTAACTAATTAAGTCCTTTCAATAAGGGCTGTATTAAAGCATATTTTTAACTTTATCATCACTTTTAATTTTCCGCAATATGAAATCATTAAAAAAAGAAGCTTTAGAATATCACAGCAGTGGAAGAAAGGGGAAGATCGAAGTGATTCCTTCAAAGCCTTATAGCTCTCAAAGAGACCTTTCATTAGCGTATTCTCCCGGAGTAGCCGAGCCTTGTCTTGAAATAAGCAAAAAAAATGAGGAGGTATATGAATATACTTCAAAAGGGAATTTAGTGGCAGTTATTTCTAATGGAACAGCTGTGCTAGGTTTGGGTAATATAGGTCCAGAAGCATCTAAACCAGTTATGGAAGGTAAAGGGTTATTGTTTAAAATATTTGCTGACATCGATGTTTTTGACATAGAAATTGACCAGGAAAACATAGAGGATTTTGTAAAAACTGTTAAGGCTATTTCACCAACCTTTGGAGGGATTAACCTGGAGGACATTAAAGCACCTGAAGCTTTTGAAATAGAAGAGCAATTAAAAAAAGAGCTGGACATACCTGTAATGCATGATGATCAGCATGGGACTGCAATCATATCTTCTGCAGCATTAATCAATGCATTGGATATTGCTAAAAAGAAAATAGATAAAGTAAAGGTAGTAGTAAGTGGAGCGGGTGCATCAGCTATCTCTTGTGCAAGATTATATATTGCTTTGGGTGTTAAAAAAGAGAATATTTACATGTTTGACTCTAAGGGATTAATTATTGAATCTAGGGAAGATCTAGATAAATACAAAATTAATTTTGCCCAAAAAGGCAATACAATGTCTTTGGAAGATGCTATGAAAGGAGCTGATGTATTTCTTGGGTTGTCAAAAGGAAATATTGTTTCAAAGGACATGGTGAGTTCAATGTCTAATAATCCTATTGTTTTTGCTTTAGCAAATCCAGATCCTGAAATACCATATGATGAAGCTATAGAGGCAAGAAGTGATGTTATTATGGCAACTGGAAGGTCAGACCATCCCAATCAAGTGAATAATGTGCTAGGATTCCCCTTTATTTTTAGAGGGGCTTTAGACGTAAGAGCAACCTGTATTAATGAAGAAATGAAATTAGCAGCAGTTAAATCAATTGCTGCATTAGCTAAAGAAACGGTTCCAGAAGAAGTAAATGAAGCTTATGATGCTAAAAATATTTCATTTGGAAGAACTCAAATAATTCCAAAGCCATTGGATCCAAGATTGATTTATTGGGTCGCTCCAGCAGTGGCAAAGGCCGCTATAGATTCAGGGGTTGCGCAGAAAAAAATAAAGGATTGGAATGCGTATGAACTTGAATTAATAAAAAGATTAGGGCTAGATAATAAGCTAATTAGAAATATTACAGAAAAAGCGAAAAGAAATCCAAAAAAAGTTGTCTTTGCTGAGGCGGATCATTATAGGATATTAAAAGCTGCTCAATTGGCTTATGATGAAGGAATTGCGATTCCGATTCTTTTGGGTAAAAGAAGTAAGATCAATGGTTTGATTAAAGAATATAATTTAGATTTTGGAGATTGTCTGATCATTGACCCAAGAGAATCAAAAGAAGAAAAAAGAAGAGAAGAATTTGCAGAAATTTTATTTAACAAAAGAAAACGAAGAGGGATGACATTGTACGAATGTCGAAAAATGATGAGAGAAAGAAATTATTTTGCTTCAGCTATGGTAGAAACAGGTGTTGCAGATGTGATGTTATCTGGATTAACTAGAAACTATAAAGACACAATTCGGCCAACTCTTCAAATCATAGGAATAGATGAAGGAGTGAATAAAATTGCAGGGATGTACATTTTAGTTACAAAAGAAGGACCATTTTTCTTTGCAGATACTACAGTTAACTTAAATCCTACAGTAGACGAAATAGTTGATATTACATTATTGGTCAATAAAATCATTAAAAGATTTAAGATCGAACCAAGAATAGCCATGCTTAGTTATTCTAATTATGGATCTACAGAAGGCCCAGATGCTGTGAAGATGAGAGAAGCTGTTAGCATATTGCATAAAAACCATCCTGAAATAATAGTTGATGGAGAAGTACAGGCGAATTTTGCATTGAATAAGGAATTAATGAATGATTATTTCCCGTTTTCTCAATTAGCAGATAAATCTCCTAATACGCTTATTTTCCCTAATTTAAGTGCAGGGAATATAGCTTATAAATTATTAAATGAAATGGGTCAAGCAGAAGTAATTGGCCCTATTTTAGTGGGGATGAAAAAACCCATACATATATTACAGATAGGTTCTTCAGTAAGGGAGATCTTAAATATGATCACAGTTGCAGTAGTAGATGTTCAAACAAGAAAATAGTAATTAAATGATAACTCATATTGACGGCATATTAGAAGAAAAAAACCCTGCTTTTACAATTATTGATGTAAATGGAATTGGATATTTGCTTTATATCACATTGAATACTTATAGTGAATTACCTGATAAAGGAAGAGTAAGGTTGCTGACTCATTTTGTTGTAAGAGAAGACGCTCAACTATTATATGGATTTTCAACTATAGAGGAAAGGCAAATGTTTAAAGAATTAATTAATGTATCTGGAGTAGGAGCAAGTACTGCTATGCTCGTTCTTTCATCTTTAAAACCAGATGAGGTGGCTTCTGCTATCATCAATGAAGATGTAGATATGTTTAAAAAGATTAAGGGTATTGGCTCTAAATCAGCCCAAAGGATCATAGTGGATCTAAAGGATAAGGTTAGTAAATTTGAATTTTCAATACAAATTTCGGGGAATCAAGACAATACGATTAAAAATGAAGCGTTATCAGCATTAATGGTGCTTGGTGTAGATAAAAAGAAAGCAGAAGATGTGATATCAAGGATCATAGAAAATGCAGAAAATTCTTTAACTGTTGAAGAGTTAATTAAGAAAACGTTAAAGAGTTTATAAATTTGCGCGAATTTTTTGATTAGTTGAGTTGTATTAAGGTCAATATTAATTTTTTATTAACTGCTTTCATGGCAGTTTTTTTTACTGTTGGAAATTCCTATGCCGAAGAGTATTATGAAATTACTGTTCCATTGGATTCTCCGGAGGTGAATTTAATTTACCCTATTACAGATACCTACGACCCTACTTCTTCGTCTGGAGGGCAGATAAATTTTGAAGATCCATTGAATATTCAAAATGAAGTTGAATATGATCCAATTACAGGTGAATATATTTTCAGTTCTTATATAGGTGACTCTTTATTGTATCGTCATTCGAGCACAATGACTTTAGAGGAATACATTCAGTATCAAGCATCATTAAATGAGAGTAGTTTTTGGCAAGATAAAATGGATGAGCAAACAGATGCTTACAGAGAAACCAGCAATGTTATCCCTAAATTAAATATCCCTGGTGCACGAAAATTATTTGGGAGTGACTTTGTGGAGATCAGGCCACAAGGTTCAGCTGAGCTTAGTTTTGGATTGAATACATCTAGGACTGATAATCCAGTTTTACCTGAAAAACAAAGAAGGATCACCACTTTTGATTTTGATCAAAAAATACAGATGAATCTTACTGGAAAGATTGGAGACCTGATGCAAATAGGATTTAATTACAATACAGAAGCCACTTTTGATTTTGAAAATCAGCTGAATCTTAACTACTCAGGAGAAGAAGATGACATCATTCAAAAACTAGAAGCAGGAAATGTAAGTATGCCTTTAAATAGCTCTTTGATCTCTGGTAGCCAAAGTTTATTTGGCATTAAATCTGAATTAAAGTTTGGAAGATTGACAGCAACTACTGTATTGTCTCAACAAAAAGGGCAAAAAAAGGAAATAGAAGTAGCTGGTGGCGCTCAGGTCAATGATTTTGAGATTTTTGCTGATAATTATGAAGAGAACAGGCATTTCTTTTTGAGTTATTATTTCAGAGATAATTATGATAACTCGATGAAAACACTTCCAATTGTAACATCTGGAATTCAAATACAAAGAATTGAGGTTTGGGTAACCAATAGAACGAATGACTTTAATGAAACTAGAAATGTAATTGCTTATTCAGATCTTGGAGAAGCGAATGCTCAAGTTTTAGAAAGTCCAATTTGGATTACTGGTGGGGTAAACCTTCCGGACAATCAAAGCAATTCTTTATATCAGACTTTTGAGACTAATTCAAATATAAGAAGTTATGTTAATGCTAGCAATGAGCTGTCTGGACCCAATTATAACATGGTTCAAAGTGTTGAATATGAAAAGCTGGAAAATGCTCGTTTATTAAGCTCCAATGAATATTCTTATAATGCAGTGCTAGGTTTTATTTCATTAAATCAAGCATTGAATAATGATGAGGTGTTGGCTGTTGCCTACCAATATACCTACAATGGTCAAACTTATCAGGTAGGAGAGCTTTCAACAGACGGAATAACGGGTCAGGATGCATTGTATTTAAAGCTATTAAAATCAACAGTTCGTAACCCTAGAAAAAAGCTTTGGGATTTAATGATGAAGAATGTTTATTCTTTAGGAGCTTATCAAATAGATGCTACTAATTTTAGGTTGGATATTTGGTACAATAATCCTTCTACTTCTGTTGATATTAATTACATTCCTAAACCTGGAGTTGATAATAAATTATTAATTCAGATGGTTGACCTAGATCGCCTGAATCAGCAGCAGGCTACTTATTCAGATGGTTTATTTGATTTTTTACCTATTATGGATGTCCAGGGTAGGATAGCTAATGGCGGTACCATTAATCCTAGAAATGGGAGGTTATATTTTACAACTATAGAACCTTTCGGAGCTACTTTAAATAAAAAATTAGCAGATAAGGGAATTTCACAGGCAGTTAGGAATACGGTTGTTTTTCAGGAGTTATATGATAGTACTAAAACGGCAGCCCAACAATTACCAGAACTAAATAGATATAAGATCAAGGGAACTTACCAATCATCTGTAAGCTCTGAAATTTCTTTGAATGCACTAAATATCCCACAGGGCTCTGTAGTAGTGACAGCAGGTGGAATGGTCCTTACAGAAGGAGTTCAGTATACTGTAGATTATAATTTAGGAAGAGTAAGGATCTTAGATGATGGGATTTTAAGCTCAGGTACTCCAATTAAAATTTCTCTAGAAAGTAATTCTTTATTTAGTATTCAAGTAAAATCCTTATTGGGAACTCATTTGGATTACAAGATAAGTAAAGACGCTAATATTGGAGCTACCATAATGCGTTTAACTGAAAAGCCGTTAACTCAAAAAGTAAATATTGGAGATGAGCCTATAGCAAATACTATGTTAGGGTTAGATGGTGGTTTTAGAAAAGAAGTGCCATTTTTAACCAAATTGGTAGATAAACTCCCTTTTATTGAAACCAAAGAGAAATCAATGGTTAATTTTTCTGGAGAGGTAGCTGCATTAATACCTGGTCATAACAGGGCTATTAATATTTCCGGAGAGGATGGCACATCCTATATTGATGATTTTGAAGGAAGTCAGAGTGCCATTGATATTAGAACTTTTAATACATGGGTCTTGGCCTCTGTTCCCCAAGGTCAGCCAGATCTATTTCCAGAATCTGAGATGTATAACGATATCACCTATGGAAAAAACAGAGCGAAATTAGCATGGTATGTTATTGACCCCTTATTTCATAACGACAATAATTTAACTCCTGGATATATAAAAGGTAATGATATGCAAGACGATCATACCATGAGACAGGTATTGGTCAATGAAGTATTTCCTAACAAACAATTAAGTACTGGGCAATTAACTAACATTCCTGTTTTTGACCTTGCCTTTTATCCAGATGAAAGAGGTCCATATAATTATGATGCTTTTCCAACTAGTTATAGTGCAGGAGCTGATCCAATTAGTGGTGGATTAGCTGATCCAACTTCAAGATGGGGAGGGGTAATGAGAACATTGACAACCAATGATTTTGAAGCGGCTAATATTGAATTCATCCAATTTTGGGTAATGGACCCATTTAGTAACTCAACATCAAATAGTTTAGGGGAGCCTGCTTCTAATGAGGATTCTCCTAATACATCAGGAGGGTATTTATATTTCAATTTAGGTAATATTTCAGAAGATATACTAAGAGACGGGAGAAAAGCATTTGAAAACGGATTGCCTACCGATGGAAATTACACAGGCACTGACTGGACACAGACTTCTTGGGGATATGTCCCTACAACTCAAGTAATAGTCAATGCATTTGATAATAATTTAGATTCTAGAATCTATCAGGATGTAGGATTGGATGGTTTAAATGATTCAATTGAAAATAGCTTTTTTAGTGATTATATTGATGATATGCAACAGCTCTTGGTTTTTCCCGACACCTTAGCGAAGGTTACATCAGATCCATCATCGGATAATTATAATTATTTTAGAGATGATGATTATGATGTAGCTCAAACTGATATCAAATCAAGGTATAAAGGTTATAATAACCCTGATGGTAATTCTCCAACTTCAGACATGTCTGCATCCTATAATTCTGATGGATATCCAACTTCAGCATCTACCTTGCCCAATGTTGAAGATATTAATCAGGATAACAACTTAAATGAAACTGAAAGCTATTTCCAGTATAGAGTGAATTTTAAGCCACAAGAGATGGTTGTGGGGAGTAATTATATTACAGATAGAATATTAGCTACTGAAGGTGAAACAGGTAAGCAGGTTTATTGGTATCAATTCCGTGTGCCATTAAGAGAATTTTCAAAAAAAGTAAATGAAATTCAAGACTTTAGGTCTATTCGTTTTATAAGAATGTTTATGCAGGGATGGGATGAAGAAGTTGTACTGCGTTTTGCAAGATTAGAATTAATAAGAGGAGAGTGGAGAGCTTACTTAGGTTCATTGTTGACTGATGGAGAGTACATTCAACCTGAAGAATCTAATACTACTTTTAATATTAGTGCAGTAAATATTGAAGACAACGGGAATAGAGAGCCGATTCATTATACATTGCCAGATGGTATTATAAGAGAGACTAATTACCAAACGGCCAACCTCGCTCAGCAAAATGAGCAAAGCCTGGTATTAGATGTTTGTGGATTACAGGATGGTGACGCTAGAGCAGCTTACAGAAATGTAAACTTCGATGTAAGGAATTATAATAAGATTCAGATGTTTGTACATGCAGAATCTAATAATGAGCTAGAACCTGTGGAAGACGATGAAGTGACTGTGTTTATTAGGCTAGGAACAGACTTCATTTCTAATTATTATGAGTATGAAATGCCAGTTAAAATTTCTCAATGGCATGACCATACTTCTGGTTCTGTATGGCCATTAGAAAACAACATGGCAATAGACCTGAATGCATTGAAACAGGTGAAGATCAATAGAAATAACGCTGGAGCTAATATATTGGAAAGATATACTGAGTTTGATCCTGCTGCCGCTGATAGAAATATTACTGTAGTTGGAAATCCTAATTTACAAGGGATGAAAACAATTATGATTGGAGTTAGAAATCCTAAGAATGATGATCCTTCTAATCAATGGCAACCGGATGATGGGATGGAGAAATGTGTAGAAGTTTGGGTAAATGAATTGCGTTTAAGTGACTTTAATGAAAGTGGAGGATGGGCTGCTATTGGAAGAGTGAATGCCAATCTAGCAGATTTTGCAGATGTGTCTTTGTCTGGTAATTACTCTACACCTGGGTTTGGAAGTATAGAAAATAGAGTGAGTGAAAGACAACAGGAATTTATGTATGGATATGATGCGTCAAGTACAGTAAGATTAGGTAAGTTTTTCGGAGAGAAATCAGGGGTTAAATTACCCATGTTTGTAGGCTATTCAAAAAATGTCATTAAACCATTATATGACCCTTTAAGTCCAGACCTTATTTTTCAACAGGAAGCCAATGAGCAGGAGCAGGATTGGAGAAATAGACTGTATGATGGAATTGACCTTACTGAGAGAAGGTCGATTAATTTCACTAATGTTAGAATTGATAAAGTAAGTGGTAAAGGTGCTAAAAAACCACACTTCTGGGATGTGTCTAATTTTAGTGTTTCTTATTCATTCAATGAATTTTATCATAGAGATATTAATACTAGAATGGATGTCCAAAGAAATTATTTGGCAAGTGTAAATTATGGGTTCAATAATAACCCTAAGCCAATTGAGCCATTTAAAAAGATAAAATTTATTCGTAAATCTAAATGGCTAAGACCTATTAGAGATATTAATTTCTTCGTTGCGCCAAAACAAGTAGCAATTAGGTCAACAATAAATAGAACTTATAATGTTTTTGCAACAAGATATAACTTTCCAGGCGGTGAAAATTTTGAAGTGCCTCAATACAGCAAGATGTTCAATTGGGACAGGGATTACGATTTCAAATATGACCTAACTAAAAGTTTTCAGTTCGATCTTAAATCTATGAACAGAGCATTTATTAATGAAACACCAGGAAAGGTCGATTATGGGGTTTTCGGTTATGATAGGGAGCAAGCAAGAGATTCTATACAGCATAGCTTTGGTAGTTTTGGAGAAACCATGAATTATAATCATGTAGCGAATATTACTTATAAATGGCCCTTCAAAAAATTCCCTTTAACTGATTGGATCACACTTACTACAAGATATACTGGTAATTTTGATTGGACAAGAGCTCCTTTAGCTTTAGTTAATGACACTTTGAATGTTGGAAATGTAGTTCAAAATTCTAGAGCGCTAGTGTGGAATTCAAAGTTAAATTTTATCACCCTTTACAATAAAGTGCCATACCTTAAAAAAGTCAATCAAAAGTATGGTGGAAGTAGTCGGGCTCGGAGGAGTAGAAATATGACCAGTGGGGGTCAAAGGGGAGGTAAAAAGGAGGATGGAAAATCCGATGAAAACAAAAAAGAGGAAGGTGAAGAGGATAAAGGGAAAAAAGGAAAACGAAAAAATAAAGACGATGAAGACAGATTCAATATACTAGAGCAAGTAGCTAGAGTTGTTATGTCTTTAAAGAGTGTTAGTGGGACCTACACTACTAATGATGGAATCATGTTGCCAGGATATGCTAATTATACTAATGTATTAGGGATGGATGATCAGTGGATGGGACCAAGCTGGCAGTTTATTGCTGGTGGATATCAAGAAAGGGATCTATGGGGGCAAAAAACAGAGATGATCTTTGCTGAACATGCTTACAATAATAACTGGCTAGTTGATAGCTCAAATTATGCACTCATCAGCACCCAGTATACAGTTAATCATACAGAAAACATGAATTTTAAGGCTTCTATTAAGCCAATCAACAGCTTAAGAATAGATATTAGTGCAGATAGGAATTTCATGGAAAACAGGAACTCTAATTTAGGTTGGGATTGGGAGACTGATGAATTTTCATTAGTGAATAATCAATATACAGGATCTTTTAGCACTTCAATTATCACTTGGCCTACTGCATTTGCTGCAGATAGAGGGTCTGATACTTCACTAACCAATGCTATTTTTGATAGATTATTGGAAATAAGACCTGAAGTTTCTCATTTATTAGCAGGACAAAATCCATATACAGATTCTGCAACTACTGAAAATGGATATGGAGGAGGATATGGTAGTGCACAACAAGATGTTATCATTGGAGCATTTTTATGTGCATACAAAGGAGTTGATCCTACTTTAGAAAACATTAATCCATTTTCTCAAAAAATCCCTCTTCCTAATTGGAGAATTACATTTGATGGTATTGCTAAGATAAAAGCATTGAAGAAATGGATCAAGACCTTGTCATTTACACATGCCTATCGATCTAATTTTACCCTGTCCAATTATACTACTAATTTAAATGGTCAATTTGATGAGCAAGGGTTTGCGACAGAAGAAGATATGGCAGGTAATTATATTAGCCAAAAACAAATCTTAACCATGTCTATATTAGAACAATTTGCACCTCTTTTAGGTGTAGATATGACTTTGCAAAATGAAATAATGGTTAAGCTGGAAATTAAAAAAGACAGGAATATTGCATTAAGCTTAACCAACAATCAAATCACTGAGATTAAAGGAAGTGAATTTGTATTAGGATCTGGATATACTTGGAGAAAATTGCAGCTGCCATTTAAGATAGGAGGAAAAAATATTGAGCCAAGTGATCTTCGTTTAAGGCTAGATGTTTCTGTAAGAGACAACAAGACTATCACTAGAAAGATCATTGAAAATCAAAATCAGGCAACAGCTGGACAGAGAATGGTTTCCATTAAGTTTTCAGGAGACTACAGCTTAAGCAAACAATTAATGGTGCGTTTATACTTTGATAGAATTGTAAATACACCATTTGTCTCTACATCTTTTCCAACTGCCAATACTAACGCAGGTTTTGCTTTAAGATTTCAGTTATAATTGAACGTCTTTTTTTGTATGTTCGTAAAGTTTTTAATTGAAAAAATATAAATAAATGAATGTACCTAATGATTTAAAATACACTAATGACCATGAATGGGTTAAAATAGAAGGTGATGTAGCAACTATTGGAATTACTGATTTTGCACAGGGTGAATTAGGAGATATAGTTTATGTAGAAGTTGAAACTGTAGGTGAAACTATAGAGAAAGAGGAAGTCTTTGGGACAGTGGAAGCTGTTAAAACGGTTTCTGACCTATTTATGCCAATGGACGGTGAGGTTATTGAGTTTAATGAAATGCTTGAGACCAATCCAGAAAAAGTCAATGAAGACCCATATGGTGATGGGTGGATGATCAAAGTTAAAATTGATCCATCAGAAGATGTAGGGTTGCTGGATGCAGATGAGTACACTGAGTTAATTGGTTAATGGTTTTAAATAAATTTAAATGGGGACTTTTGTGGTCTTTATTTATATTATTTGTTTGTTTATTGCCAGGCAATAACCTACCGGAGTCTTCTTTTTTAGCTGACATCTATTTTGATAAATTAATTCACGGATTTTTGTATTGTGTATTATTTATTATAGTGTTAATAGGGCTAAAAGGGTTAATAAAATCTCCTTTTTTAATTTCTTTCATTTACTGTACGCTATATGGGATTTTAATTGAAGTAATTCAACATTTCTTGATTAAAGATAGATTGGGGGAAGTCAATGATATTTATGCTAATTTGGTGGGTGTTTTTATTGGTATAATTATTGCAACATTTAAAAAAAATAATGAAACAAATGAACCGATAGATAATTTGAGTTTATAATTAATATAAAATCTATTAACTTTACTAAAAATTAGTTCACATGGAGATTAAGAAAAATAATGACATAAATAGTGATGATACTAACTCAAGGACTAACTATGTTTTAATTGGTTTGGTTTTGACTTTAGCACTAATATATTGTGGTGTTGAATATTACACTGCCGATACTCCAAAAGCAGAAATTAAAACAGTTGGTTATTTAGCTGATGAAGAAATCCTGGAATTTACACCTCCCGAAACACCACCACCACCACCACCACCACCACCAATGGCTCCGCCTGAAGAAGTGGAAGTACTAGAAGAAGAGGATGAGAGAGAAGAGACTGAAGCTCAAATGATCGATATGGAACAGGACGTCATTGAAGTGGTAGAGATACCAGAAGAAGATGAAGAGCCTGAGGTTGAACAAATCTTTGATGTAGTAGAAGAGAATCCTGAATTTATAGGAGGTATGGCAAAACTTTACGAGTATTTAGGGAAGAACATTAAGTATCCTGAAATGGCTAAAGAAAACTCCATTCAAGGAAGGGTTTACGTACAATTCGTTGTTTGGAAAGATGGTACAATAAGAGATGTTAATGTGGTTAGGGGAGTACACCCTACTTTAGATAAAGAAGCTGTAAGAGTTGTTAAATCAATGCCAAAATGGACGCCAGGTAAACAAAGAGGGAAACCTGTAAATGCCAGATTTACTTTACCGATTAAGTTTAAAATAAGCTAATGCAGTTTTTTTTAAAGGCTTTATTTATAAGCTTTATTTTTCTTGCTTTTATTTCTTGTGTTAGTGAAAAATCTAAAAACAATAGATCTAAGAATGGTGTTTATGTAACCGTTGATCCAGGTTATGAAGGCTTTATATATGATGAAGGCCAGCCAGTGGATCAGGTTCAAATATATCCAGAAGGAACTCATTATGTTAATTCTGATAGGAACTTCCATGTTTATAGTATTAGACAGAAATCAAAAATTTACTCAATGTATGTAATGGATAATAAAGGAAATGATATTAAAGTAAATATTGCTATCAATTATGCTATAGAATACGGAGTAGGGCCAAAACTTCGCTTAAAGTTAGGTCATGAATACATCCATTTTGTTGATGATAAAGTTCAAGGGGCTATTAAAGAAACTGTAGGAAGATATACCTATAAAGAAGTTTACAGTACTCATAGAGAAAAAATAGAGATAGATGTTGAAGAAATTCTTAAAGAAGAATTTAAAGATAATTATCTAGTGCTACAATATGTTGAAATTTCAGATATTGAATTGCCACCCAATTTATACGAAGAATGGAAACAAGAAGAATTGCAAAAGGAACAAAAAATGATTGATATAGAAAGAAAACGAGCAGCAGAATATTTAAGAAAAGCAAAAGCTGAACAAGACAGCTTATTACAGATTAATAAATAATTACTTTAAATAATCATTCCCGCACCAACAGTATTGTTGGTAGCTTCATCAATTAATATTACACTTCCTGTATTTCTGTTTGAGCTATAAGGATCAGTAAATAATGGAGAAGTTGTTCTAATAGAAACCCTTGCAATATCATTAGAAACAATATTACTGTCTTCTTCATTTCTATGAAGTGTATTGATGTCTACTTTGTAAAGAATGTTCTTAATCATACATCTGGCATCTTTACTAGTGTGTTTAATGGCATATTTCCCACGTAATTGTAAAGGTGTATCACTTAACCAACAAACCATAAGATCTATATCTTGTTTGGGTTTAGGGCTGTTGTTTTTCCGAACAATCATATCTCCACGGCTTATATCAATATCATCTTCCAGTGTCATGGTGATTGATTGTGGAGCAAATGCTTCACTAATAGGACCATTAATAGTATCAATAGATTTAATAATTGATGAAAATCCTGAAGGTAGTACCATGACCTCATCACCTTTTTTAAATATCCCTCCATTTACTCGACCAGCATATCCTCTGTAATCATGGTATTCATCTTTTTGAGGTCGAATAACATATTGAACAGGGAACCTGCAATCAATATGGTTCCTGTCAGAGGCAATATGAATATTTTCTAGTGTATGTAACAATGTGCTTCCTTCATGCCAATCCATTTCAGAAGAACGATTTACAACATTATCTCCTTTTAAAGCACTGATAGGGATGAACCTGACATCTTTGGTTTTTAGCTTAGAACTGAAAACCTTTAATTCTTCTTTGATCTTATTATATGAACCCTTACTGTAATCAACAAGATCCATTTTATTGATACAATAAATAATATGATGAATTCCAAGTAAAGATGCAATGAATGAGTGTCTTCTGGTCTGCTCAACAATTCCATTTCTAGCATCAACAAGTATAATAGCAAGGTTGGCTGAACTGGCACCAGTAACCATATTTCTAGTGTATTGAATATGTCCAGGAGTGTCAGCGATAATGAATTTTCTTTTTGGGGTTGCAAAATAACGATAGGCAACATCTATTGTAATTCCTTGCTCTCTTTCTGCTCTTAACCCATCAGTCAACAAAGCCAAATTAACAGTCTCTTCTCCTTTTTGTTCACTGGCTTTTTCTATGGCCTCCATCTGATCTTCGAATATGGATTTGCTATCATATAATAGTCGACCTATTAATGTGCTTTTTCCGTCATCTACACTTCCTGCAGTAGTGAACCTAAGTAGGTCCATATTTAAATAATTATCTTTCATGGTCAAAAATATCCTTCTTTTTTTCTGTCTTCCATAGCTGCTTCAGATCTTTTGTCGTCAGATCTTCCTCCTCTTTCTGTAATTCTTGAAGCTGAAACTTCTTCAATTATTTCATCTAATGTGTTGGCGGTAGAAAGAACTGCTCCAGTACATGTTGCATCTCCTATAGTTCTAAAACGCACTTGCATGTCTTTGATCTTTTCAGTGTCTTTAAGTTCTATAAAATGGGTTTTAGCCATGATTACTCCATCTCTTTCAAAGCAGGGTCTTTTATGGGATAAGTAAAGCTCTGGTATTGCAATTTTTTCCTGTTTAATATATTGCCAAACATCCATTTCAGTCCAATTACTGATAGGAAATACTCTAAAATGCTCGCCAAAATGTTTTTTCCCATTGAAAATATTCCATAATTCGGGCCGTTGATTTTTTGGGTCCCATTGGCCAAAATCATCACGATGAGAAAAGAACCTTTCTTTAGCCCTCGCTTTCTCTTCATCCCTTCTAGCGCCACCAATAGCACAATCAAAATTATGCTCTTCAATTGCATCTAATAAAGTAGTTGTTTGTAATTTATTTCGACTCGCATTTATTCCTTTCTCTTCAACTACTTTACCTTCATCAATAGATTTTTGTACAGATGCAATTATTAACCTGCCATTAGTGTCTTTGATTAGCTGGTCTCTAAAATCATAGAGCTCATCAAAATTATGGCCTGTATCTACATGCATTAAAGGAAAAGGGACATTGGCAGGAAAAAAGGCTTTTCTGGCTAAATGATAACAGACAATAGAATCTTTTCCACCTGAAAATAAAAGAACAGGTTTTTCAAATTGAGCTGCTACTTCTCTTAGAACAAAAATGGATTCAGCTTCTAATTCTTCTAAATGGGTTAGGTTATAGCTATGCATTATAGTTTAATTATTGGGAGGACAAATTTAAAAAGTTCTTCCCCACATTCATCAATATTTCTATTTAAAGTTTTAATTACAATAGAAGGACTTGAAGGTGGCTCATAAGGAGCAGAAATACCTGTAAAATCTTTTATTTCTCCTTTTCTTGCTTTTTTATACAAACCTTTTACATCTCTTTTTTCACATTCTTCAAGACTTGTATCGATAAAAACTTCAATAAAATCTGATTCACCTATAATTTTTTTTGCATTGTTTCTTGATTCAATAGTAGGACTAACAAAACAATTTATAGTAACGATACCACATTCTACAAATAATTTAGAGACTTCAGCAATTCGTCTAATATTCTCGAATCTATCTTCTTCTGAAAACCCAAGATTGTTGTTGATGCCTACCCTTATGTTATCTCCGTCCAATAATTTGGTTATGATGCTATTTACATGGAGTTTTTTTTCTAGATACTTTGCTATTGTCGTTTTTCCAGAACCAGATAATCCAGTTAACCATATGGTTTTTCCATTATGGCCTAACATAGATTCTTTTGATTTTCTAGGGAGAAGGTCATCAAATGTAGTGTAGAGGTTATTTTTTTCTGCTTTCAAATCTAGTATATTTGTAAAATAGTACTGTAAAAGTAGAAATTATATGAAAGTAATCTCTAAAATAGTTCAGTCCCCTAAAGTGGATAAAGTTGGTATTGAGGATCGTATCTATCGCGTTACCAAAAGAAGTATTAAAAAGGAAGCTAAGATTCAAGGTTTGAAAATGGCATTGAATATGATTGACCTTACTACTTTAGAAGGAATGGATACTGAGAACAAGGTTAGACAGATGTGTTATAAAGCAGCTCATTTACATGATGAGTTCCCAAACTTACCTACTGTAGCGGCTGTTTGTGTTTATCCTAATTTTGTAAAAGTAGCGGTTAATGAGTTAAAAGGAACTGGAGTAAAAGTGGCTAGTGTAGCAACAGCTTTTCCAAGTGGGCATTCTTCTTTAGAAATAAAATTAGAAGACACTAAAATGGCTGTAAATCAAGGAGCGGATGAAGTGGATATGGTAATAAGTAGAGGGCGTTTTCATCAGGGAGAATATCAATATGTATTTGATGAAATAGCAGCTGTAAAGGAAGCTTGTGGAAAAGCCAGGCTAAAAGTGATACTGGAAACAGGTGAACTAGGTACATTAGATAAAGTAAGAAAAGCAAGTGATATAGCCATTTATGCAGGTGCCGATTTCATTAAAACATCAACTGGGAAAATTAAACCTGCAGCAACATTACCAGTTACGTTAGTCATGTTAGAAGCGATAAAAGATTATTATTACGAAACTGGAAAAATGGTTGGAATGAAACCCGCTGGAGGTATATCAAATTCAAAGCTTGCCTTACAGTACCTTATTATGCTAAAAGAAACACTAGGAAATAAATGGCTTAACAATCAATGGTTCCGTTTTGGAGCAAGTAGTCTTGCAAACGATTTGTTGATGCAGATCCTTAAACAAGAAACTGGAGCTTACCAATCTAAAGATTACTTTTCAAAAGATTAAAAATCATATGGCAAAAGAAATTAAAACATTAGAATTTACTGGAGAATGGGATTTAGCTCCTGCTCCTGAGAACAAAGATCATATATCATTAAAGAAGAAATATGGGCTTTTCATTAATGGGGAATTTGTTAATCCAAAAAGTGGAAAGTATTTCCCAACTATCAACCCTGCGAATGAAGAAAAGTTAGCTATGATTGCTGAAGCTAATGAAAAAGATGTTGATTTAGCAGTGAAAGCAGCAAGAAAGGCTTATAATGATGTATGGTCAAAAATATCTCCTAAAGAGAGAGGTAAATACATTTATCGAATAGCAAGGATTATTCAAGAGAAATCAAGGGAATTAGCAGTTATAGAATCTTTAGATGGCGGTAAAGCAATCAGAGAATCTAGAGATGTTGATGTACCTATTGCTGCTGCTCACTTTTTTTATTATGCGGGTTGGGCGGATAAGTTAAATTATGCATTTCCAAACCAAAATCCATCTTCGATAGGAGTAGCAGGACAGATTATACCATGGAACTTCCCTTTAATGATGGCTGCGTGGAAAATAGCACCTGCATTAGCTACTGGAAATACAGTTGTGTTAAAGCCTGCTGAAACTACTTCTTTAACAGCATTGAAACTTGCAGAGATTATTCAGGAAGCTGATCTTCCACCAGGAGTGGTAAATATTATCACTGGAGCTGGGGAAACAGGGGCGGCCATTGTTAATCATAATGACATAGATAAAATTGCATTTACAGGTTCTACGGGTGTAGGTAAAATTATAATGAAGGCTATTGCTGGAACTAATAAAAAATCCACAATGGAGTTAGGCGGCAAAGCTGCTAATATTGTTTTTGAGGATGCTCCTTTAGATCAGGCAGTTGAAGGAATAATTAATGGTATTTATTTTAACCAAGGTCATGTGTGTTGCGCTGGTTCTAGATTATTTGTTCAAGAGTCAGTATATGATGTGGTATTAAGAAAATTAAAAGACAGAATGCAGTCTTTAATTATAGGTGATCCACTTGATAAAAACACAGATATTGGGGCAATTAATTCGAATGAGCAGCTAACTACTATACAAAAGTACCTTGCAATTGGTCAAAAAGAAGGGGCTGAAATGTATCAACCAACTTGTCAATTACCTAAAAAAGGGTTTTGGTGCCCTCCAACATTGTTTACTAATGTTTCTCAATCCCATTCTATTGCTAAAGAAGAGATTTTTGGGCCTGTATTGGCTATACAGACTTTCAGGACGATAGATGAAGTCATATCAAAGGCAAATAACACTCCGTTTGGTCTTTCTGCAGGTGTTTGGACAGATAAGGGATCTAAGATATTTAATCTCACCTCTCAAATGAGAGCAGGTGTTGTTTGGGCCAATACTTATAATAAGTTTGATCCAACTTCACCCTTTGGTGGATATAAGGAAAGTGGGCATGGTAGAGAGGGAGGCCTACATGGATTATTACCTTATTTAAATTTATAATAATAAAATATGTCAAAAAGATTAGAGATATTAAAAACCTATAAAATATATATAGGTGGAAAATTTCCGAGAACTGAGTCTGGTAGGTATTATCAACCTCAACCCAATGGAAAACCATTAGGAAATATATGTTTGTCTTCTAGAAAAGATTTTCGAAATGCAGTAGTTGCAGCAAGATCAGCATTTGAGGGATGGTCATCAAGAGCTGCATTTAACAGAAGTCAGATTATTTATAGAATAGCTGAAATAATAGAAGGAAGAAAAGAACAATTTGTTCATGAATTGATTTTACAAGGATCTACCAAAGCAAATGCAATTAAAGAAGTAGACCTATCCATAGACAGATTAGTGTATTTTGCAGGATGGTGTGACAAGGTCAATCAGGTTTTTGGCTCTGTTAATCCTGTTTCATCTAGTCATTTTAATTTTACTTCTTTAGAGCCAATGGGAGTTGTAGCGGTTATGTCGCCAAAAGAAAGCTCGTTGTTAGGATTGATATCAACATTGATTCCAGTTATTGTAAGTGGGAATACATGTGTAGTGATTGCATCTGAGAACAAGCCCCTCTGTGCAGTAACACTTTCAGAAGTTTTGTCAACATCTGATGTGCCTGGAGGAGTTGTAAATATATTGACTGGAAATAGAAGTGAATTAATAGATCACGTGGGTTCACATATGGATGTAAATGCTGTTTTGTATGCTGATTCTGATAATGAAGAAATTAAGACTCTTCAAATTTTAGCCGTAGATAATTTAAAAAGAATCATAAGGGTGAAAGAACAGAATTGGAATTCAGAAAAGGTGGAGAATCCATATATTATCAGTGATTTTATGGAGTCTAAAACAACATGGCATCCCATAGAGAAAATTTCAGGAACAGGATCAGGATATTGATATGGAAGGAAGTAAAAAACGTCACTTAGCCAAAACACTTACTTGGCGATTTACCGCCACATTTACGACAATGATCATTGCTTGGATTGTAAGTGGAGATCCTTTAACTGGTTTAACAGTAGGGGGAATTGAATTTTTCATAAAGATGCCAGTGTATTATTTACATGAAAGGGCATGGTATAAATCAAATTACGGATTAAAAGATAGAAGTTGAATATTAAAGAATTATTAAATATTGCAATTAATGCAGCTGTTGAAGGCGGGAATGAGATCATGAAAGTATACAATGATGATTTCGAAGTCTATATAAAAGAAGACGATTCTCCATTAACTGTTGCCGACCAAAATGCCAATAAGGTGATAATTGCTCAATTAGACAAAACAGGGATTCCTGTTTTGAGTGAAGAAGGCAAGGCCATTCCATATAGTGAACGAAAAAATTGGGATAAATTATGGATAGTTGACCCTTTAGATGGAACAAAGGAATTTATTAAAAGGAATGGAGAGTTTACTGTTAACATTGCTTTGATAGAAAATGGCAGTCCAATTATGGGAGTGATTTATGTACCTGTAAAAAAGACATTGTATTATGCTTCTGAGGCAGGGGCATTCAAAAAAGACGAAGACAACATAGAAAAACTTCCAATTAATCAAAAAAAGGAAAAATACGTTGCTGTTGGTAGTAGATCACATATGTCTGATGAAACCAAAGCATTTTTTAATCAGCTAAAAGATACTCATGGAGAAATAGATGTGGTTTCTATGGGAAGTTCCTTGAAAATATGTTTAGTTGCAGAAGGAATAGCAGATGTTTACCCTAGATTTGCGCCTACAATGGAATGGGATACAGCAGCAGGACAGGCTATAGCTAAATATGCAGGAAAGTCATTAATTGATTATGACACTAAAAAAGAGATGTTGTATAATAGAGATGAATTAAGGAATAATTGGTTCATTGTACAATAATCAAAAAGTAAAATGAAAAAAACAGCATTAATAACGGGAATTACAGGCCAAGATGGAGCATACTTGGCTGAATTTTTATTAAAAAAAGGGTATGTAGTTCATGGTGTTAAAAGAAGGTCATCTCAATTCAATACAAATAGAATTGATCATTTATACAAAGATTTTCATGAAAAAGATGTGAAATTCCATTTACATTATGGAGACTTAACAGATGCCACTAATATCATTAGAATTCTTCAAGAAGTTCAACCAGAAGAGATTTATAATTTAGCTGCTCAATCGCATGTTAAAGTTTCATTTGAAACTCCTGAATATACTGCTAATACAGATGCATTAGGTACATTAAGGTTATTAGAAGCTATTAGAATTCTAGGTTTGGTGGGTAAAACGAAATTTTATCAAGCATCCACTTCTGAACTTTATGGACTGGCTCAAGAAGTACCACAGAATGAGAATACTCCTTTTTATCCCAGAAGCCCTTATGGTGTAGCAAAGCTATATGCCTATTGGATCGTGAAAAACTATAGAGAAGCTTATGGTATCTATGCCTGTAATGGAATTTTATTTAATCATGAAAGCCCAATAAGGGGAGAAACATTTGTTACTAGAAAAATTACTAGAGCAGTTGCGAGAATTTCATTAGGGCTTCAGAAAAAAATCTATATAGGAAATTTGGATGCTAAAAGAGATTGGGGACATGCGAAGGATTTTGTGGAAGGGATGTGGTTAATGTTACAGAAAGAAAAGCCAGATGATTATGTGCTAGCAACTGGAATAACTAATACTGTAAGAACTTTTTGCGAGTTAGCATTTAATGAAGTCGGGATTAATATTGAGTGGAGAGGTAAGGAAATGGAAGAAGTAGGTGTAAATGCTGAAACAAATGAGGTTTTAATTGAAGTAGATCCAAGTTATCATAGACCTACTGAAGTCGACCTTTTGATAGGAGATGCTTCAAAGGCAAAAAAGGAATTAGGGTGGATGCATAAACATGACCTTCAAAGCTTAATAAAAGAAATGGTTGAATCGGATGTTCATCTATTTAAAAGAGATCAATACCTAAAGTCTGGCGGTCATCAGGTCATGAATTATTATGAATAAAGAAGACATAGTTTACATTGCAGGTCATAATGGAATGGTTGGCTCAGCTCTTTCTAGAAGGTTGATTCAATTAGGGATTAAGAATATAATTAAAAAAACATCTAACGAATTAGACCTTAGAGATCAGCAAAAAGTAAATAATTTTTTTAAAATACAGCAACCTGATTATGTTTTTCTAGCAGCAGCTAAAGTAGGTGGAATTATGGCCAATAATGAATATAGGGCAGATTTCATCTACGACAATTTAATGATACAGTCTAATGTGATACATGCGGCATATAAACACAACGTTAAAAAGCTGTTGTTTTTAGGGTCATCTTGTATCTATCCTAAATATGCTGACCAGCCGATACAAGAAGACAGCTTACTTTCTGGGAAATTAGAACCTACTAATGAGCCATATGCAATTGCAAAAATTGCTGGTATTAAATTATGTGAGGCCTATAGAGATCAACATGGAGCAAACTTTATTAGTGTTATGCCTACTAATTTATATGGTCCTAATGATAATTATGATTTAAATAACTCACACGTACTACCTGCTTTATTAAGAAAATTCCATGAAGCAAAAGTTTCAGACGCCTCATTTGTGGAAGTTTGGGGGACAGGAACTCCAAAAAGAGAATTTTTACATGTTGATGACCTTGCAGATGCATCAATTTTTTTAATGCAGAATTATAATCAAAAGGAAATTGTCAATATTGGAACAGGTACTGATATTTCAATTAAAGACTTAGCTGATTTGATAGCACAAATAGTTGAATTTAAAGGTGAGATTATTTTTAATACAGAAAAACCAGACGGAACTCCTAAAAAGCAATTGAATGTGTCTAAACTACATCAATTGGGATGGAAACACAAAATTGAATTGGAACAAGGTGTAAGAAGTATTTATAAAGAGTTGGTCACGGAAAAGGTTATATGAAGTGTAGTAATGCATTATCTATTTTTTGTTTTTTCATTGGATTTAATTCAATGTTTTGTCAGAATTTAAATTTTTCTCACGAATTTAATTTTCAGCAAAGATTAGATGCGTTGCCTCATTCTTCTTTAAGACCTTACAGTGAAAAGTTTCATTCAATAGATTATGAGCAGTATTACATAGATTCAACTGACTATAGTAATAAGTTGTTAGATAAATTATTCAAAGAAAGTTTAATAGATATTAAACATAAAGATGTTCATTTACAGGCAGATCCATTATTTAATCTTACCATTGGAAATTTAGATCCAAATCAGCAGTATAGGGTTTTTTACAACACAAGAGGGTTGAGGGTAATTGGAGACTTAGGAGAAAAGTTTTCTTTTGAAACAAGGTTTTATGAAAATCAGTTTAATTATCCAGCTTATATTGATGCTATTGCAGATGATAAAGGGGTGGCACTTGGTGTTGGGCGTTCTAAAGACTTTAAAAACTTTGGACATGATGCAGGCATTTCATCTGGTTATATTTCTTATTCCCCTATTAAACAGGTGAATTTTCAGTTTGGACATGGTAGACATTTTTTTGGTGATGGCTATAGGTCACTTTTATTAAGTGATTATGCTCCAGACTATCCCTATTTTTCAGGGATGTATTCTTTTCTAAATGGAAAGTTAGCCTATAAACATGTAACGGCATGGATGCATACCCTTGATAGAAGACCATTAGCAGTTCAACCTATAACACCCGAATCATTATTTAAACAAAAAGGAGGTAGCTTTAATATGCTCTCTTTTATGCCTAATGAGAAATTTCAGATGAGCTTATTTGAAGGTGTAATACATAAAAAATATGATGAGGTTAGCGGAAGTGTAAATCCTGATATAGCTTTTTATTTACCTGTTTTTGGGGTGTCGGCATTTTTAAATGACACAACGAATGGTTTTAATAGGGTTTATGGATATAATATTTCCCTAAGCTTAATAAATAAGGTTACTATATATGCTCAAGGAATGATGCAAAACACCCAAAAATGGGGTGCTCAATTAGGCATAAAATACATAACTCCTTTTCATTTAAAAAACGCTTATTTTTTATTGGAATTTAATCATATAGAACCCTATTCATTTACAGTGGACAGCGCTAGAGTTTTACAATCTTATTCTCATAATATGCATGAGTTAGCTCATCCTTTGGGTGCTGGTATTGATGAAATTATTTTCAAATCTCATATAGAGTTAAAACGCTGGTTCTCTAATTTCCAATTCAATTGGATAAAGAGAATACACGAAGAGTTTTCTTTAGCAGGAGCAGATATTTTCTTGTCCGATTCAGGGCCATCTTCTAATGAACTTTTGCAGGATAAATGGATGTATTTATATTTAGAAAAAGGATATTTGTTAAATGTTCAAACTAGAATGCAATTGTATTTTGGTTTTTGTTATAGGGGCGGTTTAGATATGCTTAATGAAAAATATTTTTTATTTGGATTTAGGACGAATTTAAAGAACAACTATTTTGACCAATAATTTATGAATATGGCTGGATCTTCAACTTTAATATTAGGATTTGTAACGGCATTTTTTGTGGTGTTAATATCAACTCCATCATTAATTAAAGTGGCTAAATTGAAGCATTTAGTAGATGAGCCAAAAGAGATAAGGAAAATGCATGGTTGGAGCATACCAACTATTGGTGGAATTGTCATTTTTGGTGCAATTTTATTCTCTTATTCTTTGTGGTTTCCCGAGGAAAAATATGTCCACATTTCTAATGTGCTAACGAATTTCAAGTATTTAATTGCTTGTATGGTTCTGCTGTTTTTTATCGGAGTAAAGGATGACTTAATTGGTACTGCTCCTGTGAAAAAGTTAATAGCACATGGAGTTGTGGGTTTTGTTTTGGTGGTAATGGCAGACATTAGGGTAGACAATATGCATGGGCTTTTTGGATATGATCTTCAATTTAATTTATGGCAAAGCTATTTATTTTCATTTTTTGTATACATAGTGATCATCAATTCAATCAATTTAATAGATGGGCTAGATGGGCTGGCAAGTGGTATTGGGTTAATAGCTGCAGTTTCATTTGGTATGGTCTTTTATTTTTCAGGAAATATTCCGCTAGCTTTGCTTGCATTCGTCTTAGCAGGGGCTTTGTTTGGGTTTTTAATTTTCAATTTTTATCCTGCTAGGATTTTCATGGGAGATTCTGGTTCATTGCTTTTAGGTGTTATTCTTTGTGTATTAGCGGTTAATTTAATTAATCAAGAGGAGTTGAATTCTCCAGAATGGTTACAACGTTTAAATAAGCCTGTGCTTGCTATGTCAATTTTGGTTTATCCTTTAATTGACACATTAAGGGTTTTTACCATTAGAACTCTTAAAGGGAAATCCCCTTTGATCGCTGATAAAAATCACATCCATCATAGATTAACTAATTTAGGTATGAATCACGCATCTGCCGTAAGTATTCTTTATTTTTTCAGCACCTTAATTATAACATTACAATTATTTTATCAGCTCTATTTGGGGGTTGAAAACGAAACAACGATTTTCTTTTTACAGTTAGGGTCTGCATTACTTTTAGTTAGTTTTCTTTTTCTATTAAAGAAACCCCAAACTGAAAAAAAATAAAATGAGGATTTTAGTATTAATATTTCTATTATGGTGCAGTTCCCTTTTTCATGCACAGCATTATTATTTTGGCGATCTTCAAACCAACTACTTATTAGAATCACAAGTTTATAGGTCAGATAGCAATACACATACTGGAGTAAAACCCTATAATTTCCACGTGCTAAGAAAAAATAATTTATCTGATAGTGTTTTTCAAAAAGGTATTTGGGACAATGCTGAAATATTTTCAGAACGAAAGTTGCGTTTTTTACCAGTAGTTGATTTTCAATTTAAAAATTTCAGTCTTTATAATCAGAAAAACTATTTGTCTGCTGGTTTAGGGCTTCAAGTAAATACTGAGCTTAATGAACGCATGTCATTTCAGGGAAGGTATTTATATAATGGAGGTAAAATAGATGATTATTATTCAAACAGTGCGCATTATAGATCAGTCAATCACAGTAATGGGGCTTTAGTTGACTCTAATAATAATTATAGAATCCATGAACTTGATTTAAGTTTTTCTTTTAAGGCTAATGATTATATTTTGTTATCCGCAGGAAAGGGCAAGAATTTTTGGGGAGATGGATATCGGTCACTTTTTTTATCGGATATTGCTTCTGCCTATCCATTCGTAAGAATTGAATCTGAATTTTGGAATGTTAAATACATTAATCTTTATTCTATGCATCAGGATAATTATTTCAATGATATAAATGCTCGAAAATATTCGTCCTCCCATATGCTAAGCTGGAATATTACAAAAAACATTAATTTATCTGTTTTTGAATCCATTGTGTGGGCTGGTAAAGACACTTTAAATAATAGAAACTTTGACATAAATTATATCAATCCAATTATATTTTTCAGGCCTGTTGAATATAGTATAGGATCCTCTGATAATTCTTTTTTAGGAGCAAGCTTAAAATTTAAAATTTTAAAGTCTCATTTTCTATATGGTCAGATATTATTTGATGAATTTTATTTAAAAGAATTAAGAGCAGCGAATGGGTGGTGGGCGAATAAATATGGGATTCAATTAGGCTATAAAACATTTGACCTATTAAATATTAAAGGCTTAGGGTTGCAGGCAGAATATAATACCGTAAGACCTTATACTTACTCACATGTAAGCTCATTACAAAATTATGGTCACAATGGGCAATCATTGGCTCACCCCCTTGAATCAAATTTTAATGAGTTATTAGTGAGAACAATTTATCAAAGGAATAATTTTTCATTCACCTTGCAATATAACCATCAGGTATATGGTACAGATTATATGGGCTATAATTTTGGAGGAGATATGTTTTTGAGTTATAGTTCTAGATTCAGAGATTATGATAATACAACTAATCAAGGTGAAGAAAATATTGTAGAGTATTTTGGAGCTAGTATTTCTTACATGCTATTTCCAAAGACAAATTCAAAGGTATTTTTAAAGTTAGATTATAGATCTAGGAATATTCAGACAAATATTAATAATGATCTCTTATTGAGAATAGGGATTCGTTCCGATCTTTGGAATACTTATGCTGATTATTGACTTAATGGTCTAAATTTTCACAACAAATATGAAAAAACATTAATTTCGCGGTCTGAAAGACTATGCACAAAGAAATTAATATCTCATCCGAAAAGACAACAGCTATTGGCAGGTTGAAAAGCTATGCTGAATTAATGAAGTTGAGGCTATCCTCATTGGTTGTGCTTTCTGCTATTTTAGGGTATTTATTAGGTCCCGGGGCAATTATTCCATTTCAGGCAGTATTATTATGCCTAGGGGGCTTTTTGATTACAGGTGCTTCTAACGCATTTAATCAAATTTGGGAAAGAGATCTGGATAAATTAATGAGCAGGACTCAGAAGAGACCTTTGCCACAAGGAAGAATCACTGTGTTTGAAAGTTTAATTGTAGGGGGGATTATGGGTATTGGTGGTGTGGCTCTTTTGTGGTACTTAAATGACACTTGTGCTGTTTTAGGGATTCTAGCCTTGGTGCTGTATGTTGCTGTTTATACCCCTTTAAAAACTATTACACCTTTAGCTGTTTTTGTTGGTGCTATTCCAGGTAGTATTCCTCCAATGTTAGGTTTTATTGCTGCTTCAGGAAATTTTGGTTTGGAAGCTGGAGTTTTGTTCATGATCCAGTTCTTTTGGCAATTCCCACATTTTTGGGCCATAGCCTGGAAATTAGATGATGATTATAAAAAAGCTGGTTTTCGTTTATTGCCTTCCGGATATAGAGATAAACAAAGTGCCTATCAAATTATGCTGTATACTTCATTTTTAATTCCTATAGTCATGCTTCCATGGGTTATCGAATTAAGTGGAGTTGTTTCTATGATATTTGCTGTGTCTTTTAGTATTGCAATGCTAATACCAGCATTTAGATTATTTAAGGGGATGGAACTCAAACATGCAAGTCAGCTTATGTTCTTCTCTTTTGTTTACCTACCCTTGGTTCTTTTTCTTTTTTTTCTTGATAAGTTATAAATAAGATAGTATGCCAGAAAACGATCAATTGGAAATAAATGCAAAAAGAGAAAAAGTATATAAAACATTGGTCTATGTTGGTACTTTTTCAAGCATTATGCTTTTTGCTGGTTTTAGCAGTGCTGTATTAGTTAGAAAAATGGATAAATTTTGGGTAAATATTCATTTGCCATATGAATTTATCATTAGCACGATTCTGATTATTTTAAGTAGTCTTACTTTGTATTTATCCCTGAGGTTTGCAAAAAAGGACAAGGTAAAGCAACTTAAATCTTTCATTATTATAACATTGATCTTGGGTCTAGGTTTTTGTTATTATCAATTTAAGGGATGGCAGGCTTATTATAATTCTGGGAATGCTCCAAAATCTTACATAATGAATACTGTAGGTATGTATGGTAAAAGTTTCAGGGTGCTAAAAAGTGGAGATCCAATCATTTTTAATGGGCATAATTATTTGCTAAATGGTAAAGAACTCACGTCAGGAGAAGTTAATGAATTAAAAAACTTCACTCATCAGTTTTGTGGGGACGATAGATCGATGAACCCCAAGCCTTATAATGTAATAAATTACCAATCACCTTATTCTATTTTAAGTGTTAATGATTCTATTGTGTTGGAATTTAATGATGGGATTCCTACTAAAGATGGAGTGAAATTATCTCCATCAGAAAGAGATGATCTTTTTAAATTTTCTTTTGGCGTTTATAATAATTTCCCATTTTTCATGATTGATGGTCAATATGGTAAAGATTTTTCTATTTATTTAAATGGAAAAGAATTAGTATATCAGCTAAAGAAATTTTATTTACCTGAAAGACAACTTACAGAAGATGAAAGAATGAAAATAAAATTCCCAGATAAAGCTGAATTGGGTGAAAACGAAAAGCAATTCACAGTTTTTATTGATGGTAATCCTGAATTAATTAAGTTAGATAAGCAAAGCAATTGGGTAGTTGATAAAAAAGAATTAAATAGCGCTCAATACAATGAGCTTTTTCAAACACAGCATATTTCTAGTAGTTTTGTAATTGCATTAACAGGAATTCATTTTTTACATTTCATAGTAGGATGGGTAGTATTGTTGGTAGTGTTTTTTAGAGCAATAAAAGGTAAATATCATTCAAAAAATCAGGTAGGATTAAAAGCTGGAAGTGTTTTTTGGCATTTTGTGGGCGTTTTATGGATATATTTATACGTTTTTTTAGAATATATTAATTAAACTTGTAGCCGAAAATAAATTTATTCATGGGAGGAGTAACTGAAAATATAAGTAAAGGAAAGTTGTGGGGAGGAGATGGATCTCCCTTTAGAATTTCTTATGGAAAACAATGGATGTGGATGTTCCTTGTTTCTGATGCCCTTACATTTGGTGGATTATTAACTGCATATGGATTTGCAAGACACTCAGCAGATTCTTGGCCAATTGGTGAGGAAACTTTTAATGCCATGCCGTTTCTGGGAAATGGATATCCGCTTTTATATGTTGCATTAATGACCTTTATTCTTATTGTTAGTTCAGTAACAATGGTATTGGCTGTTGAAGCAGGACATAGAAAAGATAAAAAAGGAGTCGCTAAATGGTTGTTACTAACTGTTGTTGGAGGGTTGTTCTTTGTAGGTTCACAAGCTTGGGAGTGGTATCATTTTATTCATGGGACTCATTTTGGTAGTATTTTAACTACAGATGGTTGGGCAGTTGTAGACTACGTAGGAACTGATTTAGTTTTAAAGTTTGGTAGAGGTGTTGAGGTAGTTGGAACGGAAGCACAAAACTTATGGGAAGGAGCTATTACTTTAGCTGGCACTGGTGCAGTTGAGCCTATTACTATGCAAGGGGCTAATTTAATTGAGAATGAATATGCGCCTAATGTCCCTCAGTATGCTGATTTTTTCTTTTTTATTACTGGATTCCATGGCTTTCATGTTTTTTCAGGAGTGGTTTTTAACTTGATAATTTATATTAATGTTGTTAGAGGTGTTTATGATAAAAGAGGTCACTTTGAGATGGTTGAAAAGGTAGGTCTTTACTGGCACTTTGTAGATTTAGTTTGGGTATTTGTATTTACTTTCTTTTACCTGGTTTAAAAAAGATTAATTATGGAAAGAGATGATTTAATCAGAGATAATGCATATTCTTTATCAGCTAATCATGATGAAGAACATGGTCGTGTCATCAGAAAAAAGATAATAAAAGTTACCGTTATTTTAACTGCAGTAACCGTTTTCGAAGTGTTAATGGGGGCATTTTTAAAGCAATATACAGGTGAAAATGGTGCAGATAACCCTATATGGCCATATGTTAAATGGTCATTTATCGTGCTTACTATAATTAAAGCAGCATACATAGTGCTTGTTTTCATGCATTTAGGCGATGAAAGGAAGAACTTTAAATGGGTAATTTTAGGTCCCTATATATTATTTATTCTTTATTTGATATTTATTTGCTTAACCGAGTCTACCTACTGGCACGATGTTTTTGGTGGGGTGAATAGTATCACGCCTTAGATAAAAATAAAAACACCTTAATTGAAAAAGAAAGGCGTATTCGTTTTAGGAGGAATTTTATCTTTTTTTCTTGTAATAATTTTTACACTTAAGTATTGTAGTCGCCCCCATTTTATCCCTCTTCCCAATTTTGGCAATATAGATTTGTCTAATGAATTTTTAATTGATGAAAACGGGGACTCTTTATTCATAGATGAATTAAAAGATAAGATTTTATTGGTTAACTATTTATCTGTTGACTGTCCTCAAAATTGTCCTTTAAAATTTAATTTGTTTAAATTTTATATTTACGAGCAGTTGGTAGAAAATGAAGGATTTAAAGATGTGAATATAATTTCAGTATTTCTAGATACTTGTAATGACCTTTCAGATAAAATTAGAGACTTCAGAACTCATCATGATTTAAGTAAGGATAAATGGAAGTTTATAACATCTAAAGAGCACCCGTTCTTTAATATTGATCTTGAAAATGGAAATCCGTTGTTGACAAATGATACCATTTATGGTTTCGAGAAAAATGCCCATGTGATGACACTTTTAATTGATAAAGAATTAAATGTAAGAGGAAAATATTTAACACCTGGGATTTCTAAAAAGCCTGGAGAAAAGCCATTTAACCCTCATCATGCTGGTCCTGAGATCAGAAGAATTACTAAAGAGATAAGTTTATTATTAAATGAAGAAAATGAATAGAATTTATTTATTATGGATATTTGTTTTCCTCCTGTTTAGTTGTACTCAAAATGAAACAGAAATAGAAAAGGTTGACCCTCTTGATCCAGCGTTATATGCTCACCCTGATTCTATAATTGTGCATGAAAAGAAAAAAATCGAAAGCATAGACACAAGTCTATCTCCTATTAATGACACTATAATTATTAATAAGTCGAATAGTTTGCCAATTCATGGTTTTAAGGAAAGTGGAGATAATGGAGAAACAATATATCATACTATACCTGATTGGGAGTTTATGAATCAAAATGGAGATGTTGTTTCTTCTGAAGAATACAAAGGGCACATTTATGTTGCAGAGTTTTTCTTTACCAACTGCCCAACAATTTGTCCTAAAATGACAGTGAATATGCATTCTCTTCAGGAAAAAACAAAAGATTTGAATGTGCAATTTCTATCTTATACAGTTGACCCAATGAGAGATACTTCAGCAACACTAAAAACTTATCAGCAAGCCTATGGTATCAATGAGAAAAATTGGAATATGCTAACAGGCGACCAATTTAAAATTTATGAATTAGGAGTAAAAGGATATTTAGTTCCCAATCAAGAAGATGCATTAGCCCCAGGTGGTTTTTTGCATTCAGAAATGTTTATGCTGATAGATCAGAAAGGAAGGATTAGGGGTTATTATGATGGGACTAACTCTCAGAACATAGATAAAATTGTTCGGGATATAAAGTATTTGAGCCAATAAAAATAAACACAATTAATTTTCTGTCCTTTTCTGTTTAGTTTTGTAAAAATTTTTGACATGAGTTATCCGGAAGCATCCTTGAAAAAAAATGATAAAAAAGCCCATCTTTTAATTTGGTCTGTCTCTGCAGTAGTATTTATAGCAGTAGTGGTTCTACATGAATTGAAGATTGAAGTCGATTTAGGTTTTGACCCACATGTATTTGCTTTAATAAATGCTGTAATTAATGGAACTGTTGCTGTTTTGTTATTCATAGGGTTAATCTTGGTTAAGATGAAAAAGTTCATTTTGCATAAAAAGGTAATGTTGTTGTCAATTGTTTTGTCTGTTATTTTTTTACTCTCTTATATTGCTCATCATATATTAGCAGATAGCACTTCTTATGATAATGAAGGAATTATAAAAACAGTATATTATTTTATTTTAGTAACCCATATTGTGTTAGCTGGTCTTTCATTGCCATTTATTCTATACACTGCTTACAGGGCTTCTATAGCTGAATATCAACAACACATGAAATTAGCTAGGATTATCTATCCTGTTTGGTTGTATGTTGCTGTTACAGGAGTAGTCGTTTATTTAATGATTTCTCCATTTTATGCATAGATTTGCATTAGAACTATGAAAAGGTTATTCCTAATATTAATTTTTATCGTTATTGAATTTCATTCTTATGCTCAAGGATGTTCACAATGTAGGGCTCAGATTATTTCTAGTAATCAAGAAGACCTTTCAGTTGGAAATGGAATTAATACGGGGATTTTATTTTTAATGGTGGTTCCTTATATATTATTATTCTTTTTGTTCAGGAAACAGATTTTTTCCTTTTTCAAGCAGCTAAAGTCTGCTAAGTAATTATTTAATCATTTTTTGACTTTTAGGTGTTCCCTAATAATGTATATTTGACAAGTTCTTTTTCAGCTTATCGAGAAAGGTGGAGGGAAAGGCCCTTTGAAACCTTAGCAACCCCCTGTTGGGTAGGTGCTAACTCCTGTTTATCAGAGCATAAACACAGATAAGAGATAAATTAATTATAAGGTATCTCTTTCTGTTTAATGGAAGAGATTTTTTATATGTAAATGAAACGAAACGAACTTTTAAATAATATTTCTAAAGAAAAGATATTGATATTGGATGGTGCAATGGGTACCATGATCCAGCAGTATACATTAGAAGAAGCTGATTTTAGAAAAGGGTGGTTTGAAGGGCATGGTCATCCATTAAAAGGCAATAACGATTTGCTTTCTTTAACAAGGCCGGAGATCATAAAAAAGATCCATGCTCAATATTTTGAGGCAGGTGCAGATATTGTAGAAACCAATACTTTCTCAGGAACTTCTATTGCTCAATCTGATTATCAGCTTCAAGATTTTGCTTATGACATTAATTATCATGGTGCTAAATTAGCTAGAGAGGTAGCAGATGAATTCACCAAAAAAGAGCCAGATAAACCAAGATTTGTAGCTGGGTCAATAGGCCCCACTAATAGAACAGCTTCTATATCGCCAGATGTTAATGATCCAGGTTATAGAAATGTAACTTTTGATAAATTAAGGTTGGCTTATCAGGAACAGATTAAAGGTCTTATTGAAGGCGGGTCAGATATTCTATTAATAGAAACAGTTTTTGATACTTTAAATGCTAAAGCTGCTTTATTTGCTGTACAAGAAGTTTTTAATAAAATGGATATTCAATTACCGGTTATGGTTTCGGGAACCATTACTGATGCAAGTGGTAGAACTTTAACTGGTCAAACAACAGAGGCTTTTTTAATTTCCATGTCACATTACTCATTGTTTAGTATTGGGTTGAATTGTGCATTAGGCGCAAAAGATATGAAGCCTTACTTAAAGACATTGTCAAAAAAGAGTAATTTTTTAGTAAGTGCTCATCCTAATGCTGGATTGCCAAATGAGTTTGGTGAATATGATGAATCTCCTGAAATGATGGCTGATCAAGTTAAAGTGTTTTTGGAAGATGATATGCTTAATATATTAGGGGGGTGTTGCGGGACTACTCCGGGTCATATTAAAGCTTTGTCAGAGCTAGCCAGTCAATTTCAACCTAGAAAACCACTTTGTCTATGAGTATACATTCGTCATACAAAGGGGATTATGTTTTTAAATGGGAGAATTATCCGTATTTAAAATTGAGTGGTTTGGAACCATTAGTAGTGACGCCTGAATCAAATTTCATCAATGTTGGAGAAAGAACCAATGTTACAGGTTCAAAAAAGTTCCTGCGTTTAATTAAAGAAGGAGATTTTGAGCAAGCTTTGGATGTAGCTCGTAATCAGGTTGAGGGAGGTGCTCAGGTGATAGATGTTAATATGGATGAAGGTATGTTGGATGGTGCAGAGTCCATGTCTAAATTTTTAAACTTGATTGCTGCTGAGCCAGATATTTCAAGGGTACCTGTAATGATAGATTCTTCTAAATGGGAGATCATTGAGGCAGGGTTGAAATGTGTTCAGGGGAAAGGAATTGTTAATTCTATTTCATTAAAATCAGGGGAGAAAGAGTTTATTGAACAAGCACAGCTGATTAAGCAATATGGTGCTGCTGTAATTGTAATGGCATTTGATGAAGTAGGGCAGGCCGATAATTACCAGCGAAGGATTGAAATATGTGAAAGGTCATATAACCTTTTAACAGAAGTTGTTCGTTTCAAACCAGAGGATATAATTTTTGATCCAAATATTTTCCCTGTCGCAACAGGGATGGAAGAGCACAATAATAACGCCCTTGATTTTTTCCGTGCTACAAGGTGGATTAGAGAAAATCTGCCTGCTGCACATGTAAGTGGCGGAGTTAGTAATGTTTCATTTTCATTTAGAGGAAATAACGTAGTTAGAGAAGCAATGCATTCTGCATTTTTATATCATGCAATTAAGGAGGGAATGGATATGGGTATTGTAAATCCTACTATGCTTGAGGTTTATGACAATATTCCTAAAGACCTGCTAGAACGCGTTGAGGATGTTCTGCTAAATAGAAGAGAAGATGCTACAGAAAGGTTGCTTGAGTTTTCACAAACTGTAAAAGCAGGAGACAAAAAGGAGGATGTTATTGAAGAGTGGAGATCATTGGAGGTAGCTAAAAGACTTGAATATGCCTTAGTGAAGGGAGTGACCGAATATATTGAAGAGGATGTTGAAAAGGTAAGAAAACAAGTGGATAGACCTTTAGAAGTAATAGAAGGGCCATTGATGAACGGAATGAATGTAGTAGGAGATCTTTTTGGTTCTGGTAAAATGTTTTTGCCTCAAGTAGTTAAATCAGCAAGGGTGATGAAAAAAGCTGTTGCTTATCTAACACCTTATATTGAAAAAGAAAAAGACTCAGTTTCTAAAACTAATGGAAAGATATTGATGGCAACAGTAAAAGGGGATGTTCATGATATTGGAAAAAACATTGTAGGAGTTGTGTTGGGATGTAATAATTATGAAATCCTAGATTTAGGAGTAATGGTGCCTGCAAGTAAGATCATACAAGTAGCTAAGGATGAAAATGTAGATATTATTGGACTAAGTGGATTGATCACTCCTTCTTTAGATGAAATGATAGATGTGGCAAAGGAAATGGAGAAAAATAATGTACATGTTCCATTGTTAATAGGTGGCGCTACAACATCTAGAGTTCATACAGCTGTAAAAATAGAACAGGTACTTAAAACGGCTCCAACTGTTCATGTGTTAGATGCTTCAAGAGCTGTAACAGTAGCAGGAAGCTTATTAAGTAATAAAAAACGTTCTTTTGCCGAGGGGATAAAAAATGAATATCAAAAGATCAGAGAAAATCATGAAAAGAAAAAGCAAGTAAAACAATATTTATCCATTGAAGGTGCTAGAAAGAATAAGTTAATGATTAATTGGGATGATTATCAACCATTTGTTCCCCTCAAACCTGGAACTCACCATTTAAATGAGTTAAACATTGAGCAGGTTAGTAAATACATAGACTGGACTCCTTTCTTTCAAACCTGGGAATTGTATGGAAGATTTCCAAAGATCCTAGAAGATAAGGTAGTAGGTGAAGAGGCTGTAAAATTATATAATGATGCGCAACAAATGCTGTCAACTATTATTTCAGATAATTGGCTTCAGTTAAAAGCTGTTTTTGGTATCTGGAAGGCCAATAGCGAAGAAGATGATATTTTTATTTATAATGAAAAAGGTGAACAAATAGCAACCTCCTTTACATTGAGGCAGCAGCTAAAAAAAGTAGAAGGAGCTACTAATAGATCGTTATCAGATTATATTATTCCAAAGTCTAAGGATGTTGATGATTATATAGGCGCTTTTGTGGTCACTGCAGGTGCCGGAATTGAAGATAAAATAAATGAATTTGAAAAAGACCATGACGATTACAATTCGATTCTTTTAAAAGCACTAGCAGATAGATTAGCAGAAGCTACTGCAGAGTACTTGCATGAATTGGTGAGAAAAGATTATTGGGGATATACTAAAAAAGAAAATTTTTCTAATGATGAATTAATCAAAGAAAAATACATTGGAATAAGACCTGCTCCTGGTTATCCTGCATGTCCAGATCACACAGAGAAGGAGACCATATTTAATTTATTAAAAGCTACTGAAGCTATAGGCGTATCGTTAACAGAATCCTTGGCAATGTATCCAGCTTCTTCAGTTTCTGGATGGTATTTTGCAAATCCCGAAGCTAAGTACTTTGGATTAGGCAAGATCAAAGAAGATCAGGTAGCTGACATAGCTAAAAGAAAGGGTGTTGATCAGGGAAAAATGACAAGATGGCTGTCCTCAAGTTTAGCTGATTAAGGAGTTATTTTAATACTAAAATCATCTTCAAAAGGGATACACATCTCTTCATTGCATACCATGTAGTAGATTTTTCCAGAAACAGAAAATTGATCAGAGGAAGTGACTTTTATTTTCTGAGAAAATTCCGCTGAGTTTTCAAAATAGCTAACATCAACGCCAAAATTGTCATCAAATGTTTTGATGGGCTTTGATTCTATTAATTGACCAGTGAGCTGATAATGATCCGAATCTATATACTTAAACTCAGTAGGTAAAGGACCTTCGTCAGGGCTAGGAAGGTGGGCAGCATATAAGTGCCAGTCTAAATCAATGACGGCTTTGTAATGAATGGAAGCAGACTCTTTGTTGTAATCGATTTTCCAGAGAACAGGGTTTTCTTGAGAGGTTGCTCCAAGTGTAAAAAATAAAGTAGCTAGAATTAAGAGTTTATTCATTGAGGACATTAATGCAAAACATATACCATTTTTGATTAGTTTTCAGTTTGCGTTTTTTCATAAGCATCTAAACCACATTTAAGCCATTTAGCATATTCTGTAGGGTCTGGCGTATAACCAATAGGATTGGTCAGCAATTTGCCTTCAGGACTAATGATTACATAAAACGGTTGTGAAACTTTGCCAAATTGTAAACTTTCAAAAGTGGCCCATTTATCACCAACGGTGATGATTTTCTTTTGTTTTTTTGTGCCATCAGGCAATGGTATGGTTATTTCACCTTGGTCTTTTTTTGATAATTCTTTTCTGTCATCTACATATAAAGAGGCGAGAATGTAGCCATCATTAATTAGGTCAAACACTTCTTTTTGACTCCATACATTGTCTTCCATTCTTCTACAGTTAGTGCATGCATGACCAGTGAAATCAATTAAGATGGGTTTTTTGTTTTTAATTGCGTCTTCTTGAGCAGTTTCAAATTCATGATAGCAATTTAATCCATTTGGACAATCATTAGGGTGAAACCAAGAGTAGGTTACTGGAGGCGCTACACCACTTAATAAGTTTAGTGCTTGGTAGGTTCCTGTTTTATCATTCACCTTAAATCCAAAACAAAAATATACAGCTAAAATTCCAAAAGCTGAAGCGATAATGATTCTTGTTGGTTTTAATTTTTCAATAGGGCTATCATGAGGAAATTTAATATATCCTAGTAAATAAACTGCAGTTCCAGCAGCGCACAAGATCCAAAGGATTAAAAAGAGTTCATATTTTAAAATTCCCCAATGCTCTACTAGGTCAGCAGTAGATAAGAACTTGAAAGCAAGAGCTACTTCTACAAATCCTAAAACAACTTTCACGGAGTTTAACCAACCTCCTGATTGAGGCATTGATTTTAACATGGCTGGGAATGCAGCAAAAATAGTAAATGGAATACCTAGGCCAACACCAAAGCCAGCCATGGCCATAGTTATAGGTACTGGTCCTTTATCTAAAGACCCAGCTAATACTGAACCTAATAATGGTCCTGTACAAGAAAATGATACAATAGCCAGCACTAAGGCCATAAAAACAACACCAATAATACCTCCTAAGTCAGCAGCTTTGTCTGCTTTGTTTGCCCAGCTTGTAGGGAGGGTTAGTTCATAATAACCAAAAAATGAAAAAGCAAAAACCATGAAAATTAAAAAGAAAATAATATTTAAAATAGCACTAGAAGCTATCTTATTTAAGATTTCAGGGTCTGTCCCTTGAAAATAAAATGGGATACTCAAGCTAGCATAAACTGCAATAATTGAAAACCCATACAGTAGTGCTTTAGCAATTCCTGATCCTTTTTCACTCCCACCTTTTGTAAAAAAACTAACTGTTAAAGGGACCATTGGAAATACACATGGAGTAAGAAGAGAGATTAGGCCACCAATTAAACCAAAAATAAATAACATCCAGTAACTCCTGTCCTCATCTTCATAATCACCGCAACTACTTACAGGGTTTTTTAGAAACTCATCTCTGTTTTCTAGAGTAGTTAATAATGGAATCTTGGCCAATGCATTACTGTCTGTTCTGTAGATAACAGCTTGCTGACCTCCAACACCTTTTGTTAAATCGATTTCAAAGGAATAATCATCTGGAGGAAGACATTCTTTGTCATCACAAACCATAAAATTTACATTCCCTTTAAATATTGATGAGTCTGGATTAAGTGCCTTTACTTTTTGAATAAAAATGGCGGAATGGCTAAAAAAGCTAATATCCATTTCCCAAACAGGATCGTAGTGAGATTCTACGCCTTTTTCAATTGTTTTGCCAATTATTTCAAATAAATCAGGGGACTCAAAAGTTATGTAAGTAGATAAAGGTCCTTCATCACTTTTAAGATATTGTGAATAAAGGTGCCAGCCTTCATCAATTTCAGTAATAATTTTAACCTCATATGTATTTGCATCTATAGAACTAGATTCGACACTCCAAGATGTTGGTGTTTGAGAAAGAACAGTAAAGCAGGCAAAAATTGTTAAAAGAAAAGCTACAAGTCTTTTTTTCATTGATAATAAGATTAAAAGTTTAAAGTTAAGATATAAAGTGATTTTCCAAGAATAAATCTAGCTTCTTTCTTGGATTCTTAATTTGATTAAGGATAGGGATATTTTATAAAATAACATCAACTAATCGATGGATGGGGATGATAACCCCTTTTTTTAAGACAATGTTTCTGTCCCCAACTGCCCAAATTGTTGTTTGAACTTCTTTTGTACCTTCTTCATCCTCAAAAATAATTCTCATTTTAGTTCGATGTATATTTCCTAAAATCATAGAACGCCTTAGTTTTTTCTTTAAAATCTTTATTTGATCCTTGGATTTATCTACAGGTTCATGAGGGAAATTTAAAGAAGGAATGCTCTCTTTTTCAATTACTTGTGTAGTGTAGGTAACGATCATAAATTAGTGATTAATTTTATTTGAATTCTTGGCTAAAGATTATTTTACGCCATTAACAGCATTAATGTTTCAATTAATAATAAAAAAAGAATAAATATTCTAATAAGCTAGCTTTATTGATCTGATATTGAAATTTTACAGCAATTCATTGTTTTTTTATCTACTAAAAATTCAGCACTTATTTTTTTTCCTATCACCCATATAATCTCATTGTTGGAAAGCAGTACATAGGTTCTTTTTTTATCAGGCAATGGGGTCTTTAGGTCGATAAGTAGATCACTAACTTTTTTTGACCCTTTCATTCCAATTGGTTTTATTCTGTCCCCAGGGAGCCATTTTCTTAATTGAAGTGGAAAAGTTAATTTATCAGTGTCAAAATAGGCAATTCCTGTTACTGTATTTAAATTGCTTGGTTTGTTAATTGAACTGCATATTATTTTTAATGGTTTATCTAAGGATGAATTCATTTGAAGTGGATAGACAGTGTGGTCATCATCTAAGTTTTCATTAATGATCCAAGTATTTCTGTCAACAAATAAGGTAAAGTTCTTACAAATAAATTTTTTCCCAGATTGAGGATTATTTAAGACTAAATCTTTTATTTGAGAGCGATTAAAACCAAAGGTTTTTAAATAATGATACCAAACTAGTTCAGGAATTTCATCATTATATTGAATGTGATAGGAGTTCCCTTTTTTCTTTACTAATGGGTTGATTTTTTCCTGAACAAGCGCCATTAATAGCGAATAATCTTCTTTTATTAATGAGATAGTTGATCCTGCATTTATATCAAAATCAGGAAATTGCTTATAAAAAGAGGGGAGAATAACATTTCTAATGTAATTCCTATCATATTTTAATTCTTTATTGGTACTGTCATCTCTGTATTTTATTTTATTGCTTTTTGCATATTCATTGATGTTATTTTTTGTAACAGACAATAAAGGTCTTATGATATTGTCCCTTAGTTGAGGGATTCCAGTTAACCCTTTTAATCCTGCACTTCTATTTAAATGCATTAAGAAAGTTTCAATATTGTCTTGTAAATGATGTGCAGTTATAACATATTGGTAACCGAATTCATCTTGAATGGAATTAAAAAAATTATATCTAATATTTCTAGCAGCTTCCTGTATAGATAACTTGTTTTCTGAAGCATGTCCTGTTGCATTCTTTTCAAGAAGATGAAAAGGTATATTTTCTTTTTTGCAATAATCTTTAACTAAATCAGCATCAAGATCACTTTCTTTGTTTCGTAATTTAAAATTTACGTGTGCAGCTCCTATTTTAAGACCGATATTTTTTGCTATATCAAGACAAACCATAGAGTCAATTCCTCCAGAAACAGCAATAAGGAAATGACTTTTTGAATCAATGTTGTTTTTGGACAAAAATTCAATAAATATATTTTTTAGCTCTTTCATTTACAGGCCTCTAATATAGAACTTGCTTTTGTTATAGTTTCTTCATATTCTTTTAAAGGGTCACTATCTATTGTGATTGCTCCGCCTACGCTAAAAGATGCACATTGATTTTTTTTATTGTATAGAAGTGTACGGATAATTACACTCATATCAAAATCCCCATTTGGGGAGATTAATCCAATACTGCCAGAATACAATCCTCTTTTAGAGGATTCATATTTTTCCATTAGCTTCATAGCCCTGATTTTTGGAACGCCAGTCATTGAACCCATAGGGAAAGTAGCTCTAAGCACCTCACTAAATAAGATTCCTTCTTTTAAGGTGCAGCTTACATCCGATATCATTTGATGGATATTCTTGAAAGTATGTACAGCACAAAGGTTTTTTACTTTAACTGAATTTTTTACTGCTATTTTACTTAAGTCATTCCTTACTAGATCAACGATCATGATATTTTCTGTTCTTTCTTTAGGGTCATTTTTTAATTGCTCTAATATTGTATTGTCTTCTTTTTTATTCCTTCCTCTTCTGGCTGTTCCTTTAATTGGTTGAGAGAGTAGTTGCTTACCTGTTTTTTTGAGATATCTTTCTGGACTAGCAGAAATTACAATGTGATCCTCTAGATCAGCATAAACAGCAAAAGGAGCTTCAGTAAGCTGTTTAAGTTTTTTATAGATAGAAACCCCATTAAAAGAAGTAGTTTTTGCAGTCCATTGATAACAAAAATTAGTTTCATAGATGTCACCAAGCTGAATATGTTGTTTGATCTTATTAATACAGGTTTGATACTCTACTTTATTCAATGCTGGTTGAAATATAATTTCTTCATGTTTTGGTAGATTCTTATCTATAAGATCATTTAACGAAGAAAGTGTTTTAATTTCAGCAGGAACAATGCATTTTATTACAGGGAATTGAATGTTGTCGTCATTATCTGACTTTAGGGTTTCAAATGAATTTTTAAGATCATAGGAAATAAAACACAGCATATATTCTCCTTTATGCTGCTCAATAAATTGGTCAAGCTCATTCAATGAATTTATATTAGGGTTGTTAATGGATAGTTCACTTTTTATCCCTAAAAAAAGCTTATTGCCTAGTATAACAAACATTAAATAAAAGTAATGGAAAACTAGGAAAGATTCCCTTTTATGATTCTATGAAGGCCATTGGCCCAATCATCTTTATCGTTTAAAGAAGGTACCATGTCAAGCTGTTCACCACCATGTTCTTTAAATAGGTTGGAATATTCTTCATCAATTTCAATTATTGTTTCCAAGCAATCAGCTACAAAAGCTGGAGAGAACATTAGTATTTTCTTTTTCCCTTCTTTCCCTAGCTTTTCTATGGTTTGATCTGTGTATGGGGTAATCCACGGAGTTTTACCCAAACGTGATTGAAAGCAGGTAGTGTATTTACTTGGATCTAGAGCTAATTTTTTTGTCAATAATTGGGTTGTTTCGTAACAAGTAGCTTTATAACAATGGCTATTGGACTCATCAATACCATTTTCACAGTTATGTTCTACACATATTGTATTATCTAGATAGACTTTGTCTACATGTCTTTCTGGTATACCATGATAAGAGAAAACAACATGGTCGTAATCCGAAATGTTAAACTGTTTAGACCGATTGATTATACAATCGATATAATTGGAGTTATTATAAAATTGGCCTATTACTTTAATTTCAGGAATGACCCACCACTTATTGATAATACGAAATGCTTTTTCTAAAGTTGAACCTGTAGAAGCAGAAGCATATTGAGGATAGAGTGGAAAAATATAGAGCTCATCATAATTCTTTTTGCTCATTTTCTCAAGCACCTTATCCATGCTAGGGTTCCCATATCTCATGGCCAATTCAATATCAAACTCATTACTCGCTAATTCATTAAGCTTGTTAGTTATATTTTCTCCATAAGTAAGTAATGGGGATTTTCCATTTCCAATTTTAAATAGCTTTTGATATTCTTTGGCAGATTTGGGTGCTCTTAAAGGAACAATAATAAGATTTACAAGCAATAACCTTTTTAACCAATGAATATCGATTACTCTTGGGTCATTTAAAAACTCACGTAAATATATTCTTACGTCTTTTACAGAAGGGCTGTCAGGAGTACCAAGATTAAGAATTAAAACACCTTTTTTTCTCATATCAGTTTTAAATATGTAACGGTCTTTCTTCGGTTGCTGATAGTGCAGCTTCTTTTATAGCTTCACTATAGGTTGGATGAGGATGACAAATTCTTGCAATATCTTCTGCACTGGCTCTATATTCCATAGCAACAACTGCTTCCATAATTAGATCTGCTGCTCTTGGAGCTATCATGTGAACACCCAATACTTCATCAGTTTTTTTATCGGATAATATTTTAATAACACCTTGTATGTCCATTGAAGCACGGGCTCTTCCAAGCGCACGGATAGGGAATTGCCCTACTTTATATTCTGAGCCACTTTCTTTTAATTCTTCTTCAGTTTTACCAACAGCTGCTACTTCAGGCCAGGTATAGACAACGCCAGGTATTAGGTTGTGATTAATATGAGGTTTTTGTCCTGCAATATGCTCAGCTACAAAAACACCTTCTTCTTCTGCTTTATGGGCCAGCATGGCTCCTTTTACAACATCTCCAATAGCGTAAATATGATCAACTTTAGTTTGAAGATTTTCATTGATCTCTATCCTACCTTGTTGGTCAGTTTTTATTCCAACATTATTAAGTCCAAGACCTTCTGTATAGGGTTTTCTTCCAACAGATACTAAACAGTAGTCACCTTCAAAATTTACAGGTTCACCTTTTTTGTTTTTAGCAGTAACTAAAACGCTGTTTTTATTTCTTGTTACTTTTTCAACAGAATGATTGAAATTGAATTTAAACCCTTCTCTTTTCAATACTTTCATTAGCTCTTTCCCAAGGGTTTTGTCCATTGTCGGAATCAATGAATCTGCATATTCAACAACGGTTACTTTAGACCCTAACCTTGCATAAACTGAGCCTAATTCCAATCCGATAACCCCTCCTCCAATAACAATAAGCTCTTTAGGGATTTCTTTTAGGCTTAGCGCTTCAGTAGAAGTGATAATCCTTTCTTTATCAGGCTCCATACCTGGAAAATAATTAGGTTTTGAACCTGTAGCAATAATCACTTTTTCTGCAGTAATTGTTGTTTCTTCTTCACCAGCAACTTTTATAGTATGTGCATCAACAAAAGACCCGAGGCCTTTTAATACATCAATTTTATTTTTCTTCATCAAAAAATCTATTCCATCACAAGTCTGACCAATCACTTCATTTTTTCTATCCATCATTTTAGAAAGGTCAACTTTAGGGGCATTGATGATAATTCCGTGTTTTTCAAAATTATGTGTAGCAACATGGTAATGTTCACTGGAATCCAATAATGCTTTAGATGGAATGCACCCTACATTTAAGCATGTTCCACCTAAGGTGTTATATTTTTCTATAATAGCAGTTTTAAAGCCCAATTGTGCGCATCTAATTGCAGCTACATATCCACCAGGACCAGACCCTATGACAGCAACATCATAATTACTCATAAATAATAAATTTTAGAGCACAAATTTAACCATTCTTATGAACTAGGATTGACTTATTGAGTAGTATTAATTAGTTTTTTTGATTTAGAATAAAGAAAGAAATAGATCATAGTAAGACTTAATATGATTGGACTTGTAGAAGAATGAAATTCTTGAGGAAGAATAATCCAAAATAACACTAGAGAAAATAATATAACAGACATGCTTAAGTAATAATGCTTAAGTTTTTGAATCATTTTAGCCCAAAAAAGTGTAATAAAAGTGATCAAATGAAGTGGGTTTGCCCATATAATATTAAAATTACTTTTAGTAGCTTGATGATCAGTGCCAACCCACATAAATACTAATACTCCACCAAGAATTCCTGCGATAAACAAAACCAATCCAATCCAGGAAATAGTTACATATTTAATTCTGAAAATAATTAAGCCAAGTGTAATGAATAATGAAACCCAGAAATAAATTCCAGTTCCAGTTAAATCTTCAACAGGTTTCTTAATAGAACTTACAAGTTGTATCTTCTTTATAACAAATGGTTTTTCAATCCCATATTTATCAATTACATAGGATGAATCAAAAATTTGCTCCATGTATTTGGGAAGGAACATTAAATGTTTATTATTAGCCATAACATCTATTCTAGAACCAAGCACTAGGTCTATTCCAAGGTCAAGCCAGGGTTGAGAAGCTAAATTAACTTCAATAATTTCACGAAATGATTTATTTCCTGCATCCTTATGCTGATATAGAATTAAATCATCCCCTAATACTTCTTGTAATATGTCTCTAATTCTAGAAGAACAATTGTCATAAAAAAAATCATATTGATAGACCCTGTTCTCAGGAAGATGATTAATCAATAATTTTTCATAGAGTAGTTTTTTTTGATCAATATCAAGATTAAGAATCTGCTCAGACACTCCTCGATTGAATTCTTTGTATTGGCTAACAAAACCATATAATGGTTGTATAGCCATGTAGTATTTTAATTTACCTTTTGCAAATTGATAACCAAAATCAAATTGATCCTCGGGCCATTCAAACATCCCCCAATTAAAAACAATATCTATTTGATTTTCTACATCAAATATTCTCAAGGCACTATGGCCGAAAAGAGAATAGATCTCTCCTCCTTCATCGCAGGTTAATAGGCTTAATTGTGCATTTTCTGAAAGATTTTCAGGGAGATGATTAACTGCAAAACTTTGAAAATAAAAGCTTATCAATAAAACGCAGATACTATTTTTCAAGTTTGAAAATTTCAAGTGCATTTGTAGTTGTTTTTTTAGCAATATCACCTATTGAGCATTCGTAAATGGATGAGAGTTTTTCTGCAACATATGTTAAATAAGTACTTTCATTTCTTTTACCCCTGAATGGAACAGGTGTAAGGTAGGGAGAATCAGTTTCTAAAACAAGATGATCAATATCAACTTCTTTTAAGGTTATATCTAAGCCAGCATTTTTAAAGGTAACTACACCTCCGATTCCTAGTTTAAAACCTCCGTAATTTATTATATGTTCAGCTTGTTCTTTATTTCCAGTAAAACAATGGAAAACTCCTGTTAGATTGTCATCATTCAAAGTGTCTATAATTGAAAAAATCTCATCAAAAGATTCTCTAGTATGAATTACAATAGGAAGTTTTTTTTCTTTTGCCCATTTAACTTGTGTTTTAAAAGCAATCTTTTGTTCTTCTAAGGTAGATTGATCCCAATATAGGTCGATTCCTATTTCACCTATGGCAATATATTGTTTTATATTCAGCTGATTTTCAATTATAGCCAATTCAGATTGATAGTTTTTTTTTACAGAACAAGGGTGAAGCCCCATCATAGGATAACAGGTTTCAGGATATTCAGCAGAGAGCCTATTTACAGATTCAATAGTCTTAGAATCTATATTGGGTAAGAATAGCTTATTAATACCATTTTTCTTACAATTATTTATAATAACAGACCTGTCATCATTAAAATCATCAAGATAGATGTGTGTGTGCGTGTCTATTAAAGGATAGGACATATTCTTTAAATACTATATAAATTATTTATGGTATCAAAAGTATCATTTTTGAAAGGATTATCTCATTAGATACATTTTTCCGAAGCTGTTTTTAAAAGCATGATCTCCACTTGTATCTCTGTGCTCGATAGTTTCACCGTTTAATGTTGCTTTTACTCTGTAAAAATAAATCCCATTGGCCAATTGATCGCCATACTGATCTCTTCCATCCCAGAAAAAAGTAGTTTTGTTGTGTCCTATTTTAATTGGCCCTAGCTCAGTTTGGTCAATTTCCCTAACTACTTTTCCAGATACATTTAATATTTGTATTAATATTTGCTCAGGGAATTCACTGCCAGTTAGTGTAAAAACAAAATGTGTTTTGGTACTAAATGGATTTGGGTAGTTGTAGAAATTAGAGATGGTTGAAGAAGTAATGACTTCAAAATTAATTTGATAGTCATAATCTCCAGAAAAGTTATTTGTTTTGTCTCTTCCTTGAACTTTTAGTGTGTAGATTCCGTCAGCTGTAAAAATAGGATTATACTCAATCGTAAATTTATTCTTAGAATCAGTTGCAGGAAACCATTTAAGAATTTCCTCACCAGCGTTATTCATAAAATATATTCGTTCCCATGTAATAGTATTGGGCTTTAGGATATAGAGACTGAAATTAGAAGTGTCAGTATCTGAGTCCAATAATAAAAATGGATTTTCATCATCTAAGCTAATAACAATATGAGGTTTAGGGCTAATAATATCATTGTCGAGAATATGAACTCCATCAAATGTTACATCTAAAAGTGGATTGATATTATCCTCTTTAGTATTAAAGCTAGTTTGAATGATATTGTTAAAATAAAATTGTTCTGGTTGGTCTTGATAAAGGCCATTTATTTTAGGGTTGGCAGTAATCCAGATATTAGAATTATTTTGAAAATCAACTGTTGAAAATTTAATTGTGTCTAAAAGGAATTCAGAAGATCTTAAAGAGTCTTGCCTAGAATAACTAATGGGGTGAGCGGTGTAATTGTCATCATAAATTGTATAATCTACTAGCAAGCTATCCATGTCAAATTTTGAAATATTTTCAATAGCTACTGCAATTTGTGCTGAGTCACCTTGTTGGACTCCATTAGAGTCAATACTGAAATAGTATCCTTTTTTTGGATTAACGGCTAATTCAGCGACAGGTTCGTAGATTACCTGCCACCTGTCTAATTGTAAAGGTGTATTTCCTGTAAAATCAGTTGCGTAAGCCTCAAATCTCATCATTGGGTAAATATTATGATCTATAATATTGTTAAGATTCATAATTGAGTCATTTAAAGAATACAATGTGTCAATTAACAATGATTGAATAAAGTTGGTATCTATGCCGTAGATTAATAACCTTGTGCTGTCTCCAGTAGGTTGTTCTAGCGAATGTTGTTCCCAGTAAATACTATTCCATTGCCTGGAAGGACCTATTATTGGAGACACAACATAACCAGTATTTTCATTTCCTGTAATATCAGCCTCAAGAGTTAAAATTTCCAGCTGGTCTCCCCCAGCTCCGCTTATTGAATCTATAGTATGACTTTCTATTGTTGAACCTGGGTTGCCTTTTTGAGTAATCAAAGCAAATCCGCCATCTGGCATTCCTGGATAAAAACCTGTTGCTCCTAGATTAGAGAATGCGTCAAACAGACTTTGAGGCCATTGAGCATAGAGATCTGATGGGAAAGTATACCCATCAGGTATAAAGGAATAAGCTGCTATATAGTTTGAGTCAGGAATATAAGATTCCAAAAAACTTGCTAGAGAATCTAATTCTTCTGGATATCCATAATTGAAAATAAAGAAAAAATGACATCTGTTTCTACCCATAGTGCTATTTGCAGAAGGACAAATAGAAGGATCTCCATTAAATTGTCCAACACAATGTACGCTATGAGCATTAGATCTGTATAAGCCATTTGAGTGATCTACAGCCCATGGTTTGAGACTGCTTTTGTCAACTACTCCAACTATAATTGCTGGCCATGACCAGCCACCATAATCCATTGTAGTTCCGCCAACTTGCCATAAATTAGCTTGCCATTGTGACCATCCAGAATAATTAACATAAGATTGTATGCTGATTTTTGAAAGCGTAGGATAAAACTCAAAAAGTCTATTGGGCCTAGAATAATTAATATTCGTATAGTCATTATTTTTAAATTGGAAGAAATGAGATTGTCCCCATCCCCATTTTTGATCTATATATTGAAAAGATCTTTCTTCCCAAAAAAGCACTGAGCTGTCAGGAGAACATCTCCAAAAGTAAACGGTGCTATCAGTAAAATATAAAGGATCAGGAGAATTAGTAGAGGTGTTAACCCAATTATTTGGTAGTGCATTAACTACTCCCCCAATGCTACTTATATGCTGGTATTTTTTAAATGGAGAAGTGAATTCATCTGTAGTGTCAATTTCAAAAATGTAATTTTGAAGTGGTTCAAATGGATTCATAGTAGAAGCTCTCAGGGTATCAATTTGTTCTCCAATAATCGCGTAATCATATGGCCAAATTGGATAAAGAGTGTTAGATGAGATAAATATTGTTTTGGTTATTTGGTTATTGTTGATGTCATCTTGTTGTTCTTGTACTATTGATATTGGAAGATCCGCTTTAATTTCAAACTCATTAATTCCAATTCCTATGTTGGCTTGAACGGGAATCTCAATAGAAATGGTGTCTCTAAACCTAACTCCTGGAATTGTTTTTGAATAGATAGAATCTGCACCGTTTGGAAAATGTCGTATAACTTCTAATCTAATGGAGTCATTAAATGACCTGCCAATATTGGTGACAACCACATATAAATTAAAAGTATCTATTGAAAGATCTATAATTGAAGGTTCATACCAAACCCTAGATTCATCAAGGATTATTTCTGGCCGAAGATGAGAATTAACTCTAATAGCGGGGTCTCCTTGCAATGACATTCCATTGTAATTTGATTCATGTATTTCATTGTATTCAATGCCAGTCATAAATAGGTCTAAAGAATCAACAGTAAGTTTTATTTGCTCACCAATAGTTTGACCATACCCAAAATTGGAAATCATGTGGTATAAGAAACCAGTATAGTTATTTATGTAGGGGATAAAACCTCTTGTTGAGGTGGAAATAAAGCCAATAGACCCTGCATCTACAGCATTAACTATTCTTTCGCTGTATGAAAAAGTATCATTTGTGTGAACATCACCAGTATAGCAACCTAATCCAATTACCATTGGATATTTTCCTTGATTGTTCCAATTTTCAGGAATGTCAATATTTTGACTAAAACCCAGTGTTACTCCAGAATGACCTAAAAATGTGATCAACGACACGCCATCTTCCAAATTTTCTTTTACTTTTTGAAAATCGGAATTATTTAAAGCGGATGAAAAAGGGTCTTTTGAATAATCCAAGACATGGCCACCAAACAATGAATCTTCAATGGTACTTTTGTACATGGAAAGCCAATTGTTTATATAAACAGTCTCAGCACTGTCACCGCTACCTCCAAAATGCAGAACAGTTTTTTGCCATTCTTTATTGGATAAGTCGTAAGTGCTCAAAGTATCTTGGGCCAACTCGTAAGCTTCAACTTTTGAAAGGTATGAATTAACCTGAGATGAAACTGTTACACTACTTCTTCCAGTAGGAATAGCAAATCCTCTGGAATTAGGATCTAACCCCAAGGTTAAATGATTGTCAGAAGATGGATATCCCCAAGAGGGCACGAGGTTTTTTTCATATGCACTAGGTGTTTTTCTAGAACCGGGATTAGGCGATTCAGGTACAGTTTTAACAGATTTCCCTATTAAATATAAATGAGAAGGCCAGCTGGGCCAGTTATCCATACATAGGTTGACGAAACGTCTAATTGATAGGGGGTTTTTGAAAATTCCAGCACTGAATTGATGATAAAGCTCTTCAATATCAATCACTAATGTGTCATAATTTGAAGAACGATAAGTCCCATAATCTCTTGCAGCAACTAGATGTTGCTTACTGGTAATAATAACGAATGCATCATTTAGGGCCAGAGAACTAAAGTCATTAAAAAGTCCATTTGTTGATATAGCTGAAAGATCAGTAATATTGATAAAACTTGAAGAGTCGGAAATATAGCATATTGAGCTATCACCATTTGATTGGTTAGGAATAAGAGCTTCCCATATGTTTGCATTATTAACTACAGGAATTCTTTTCATGACATTATTAATTACATAAATAAAAGGATTAGATACAGTAGTACTTAAGTTATTTATAGAGACCCTTGATTTTGAGTTATTAGTATTTTTTGGAACTCCAAAAAGCACAACAGAATCATTATTGAAATTAAGAGTATGAGGATAATTAATAGTGATATGAGATACATGTTGTTGGTCTTGACTCTGACCAATATTCCCAATGTTATGAATAATTGCAGTAGAATTAGAGCCTAATGATACAGCTGGTATTGAAAAAGGGTGATTTATTAATTGGTAGCCATAATAGGAGGAGTCTAGTACTACAGTTGAGTTGTATAATACCCTAGTGTTATGATTAAACCCACTAGCATTTGAATTTGGAGAATTAGAAGGGGCAATAGCAATTTCACATATTGCATCAGGCCCACCCGTATAATTATTCTCTGTATTGATTAATTCTTGGTAATTAGTTCCTTTGTAATGAGTAGGGCCCATCCATCCTTCTCCATTTTTATATAAGGGACAGGAAGTACTATTGGTTTGTGGTCCCAATATATAATTACTATTGTATTTAATGTGATTTTTTTTCCAGCAGTAATCGATTGAGGCATATGAATTATAATTTACATCTGTTTCTAATTGAACTCTGCTATTGGTTGTATTTCCATTCCAAGAAAGATAATATCTAATAGTATCGTTAAATAAGCTATAATATGGGTCAGGAACAAAATGAGCAGAATCATATACAAGACTATCTAGCCAGCTATCATTTTTTTCTGCATAAAATTCAATATAATCATCAGTATTTAAAAATCCATCGCCACCATCAACTATATATAATGGAATTTCTTTTTCTCTTCCAAAAATTTGAAAATCATCAGATGGTATATTTGCAATATCTTCACCTATATTGAATAATGCAATTTTTATTGTTGAATAGTCTAAACGATGAATTCCTGTTTCATAGACAGGAAATTGTAAATATTTTTGGGTGTAATTGATCCATTCATTTCCATATTGTTGACTATAAAGAAATAGGTTGTTGAAAATAAAAAGTATGAATAGAATTCTTTTCAAGGAACTTTATTTTTAGGATTAAGGTTGAATCTCAATGAAAAAACATTGCTGTATAAAGCAACTGAGGCATCTCCTATATCAGTAAGAGCATAATCTATGGCAATCCCTTTAATTTGAATACCAAGACCAATGTTTGGCTGAATTGTCGTTACCCTTTTACCAGTGATCTCTGTGACTTTTTGGATATTTCCAACACCTCCTCTAATAAAGATTATGTTTCTGTAATTCAATTCAATACCCATATGGGGGTCAATTGAAAAAGGGGCTGATGAAATCAATACATTTCTCATACCATCAGTAGTAATATCAGTATTTATTTCAGTTAATAGAGAGAATTTATCTCCAAAGGAAAACTGTTTTGAAGCTGCAAGTATTAACCTAGGCATTGTGATTTCAATACTATTTTCGGGTATTTCATTATCTGTTATTAGAAAAGTTTCGATCATTTCCTCTGATAGATTATAACTCCAGGCATTGAATGTAGAAGTAACATCTCTTGCAATAGCAGCAAATCTCCATGAGTTGTAATGGTAAGCAGCAGAAAAATCAACACCAAAACCCCATGATTGAGCAAAATCACCTACTTTTCTATGAATGACCTTTGCCGTACCACCAAGGCGTAAACCGGAGTTTAATTTTTTAGCATAGCTGAATAAAAATGCCATATCGGCTGCACTGAAATAAGAGATTCTGTCATAATTAATATTTCCTTGTGCGTCTATAAGATCTGTTGTGTTGGGGATATTATCAACTCCAAACCTAATAAAGGAAACTCCAAATGCACTTGAGGAATCTATCTTCTTAGCAATTCCACCATAATCATATTTAGCAATTCCTGCAAAATACTCGGCATGCATTAAGCCTATTTGCATATCAGATTTAATAGAACACAAACCAGTTGGATTCCAAAAACCAGCAGTAACATCATCAGATGAAGCAATAATTGAATTTGACATTCCTAATGCTCTTGCGCCAACACCAATATTTAAGAACTCATTACTGTATTTAGGTGTGCTAGCATTGTTTTGTGGAAAAAACGTGTGCGAAACAATAATCAATAATATTCCTAATATAGCTCTCATATTATAAAAGTAATGATATTAAAATGAATTTTAATGTTGTTTTGTATAAACAAAGCCTGTACATATTTAGTTGTTTAAGTCTATTTAATATGTAATAGTATTATGTTTTCTTTATATATATAACTCTAAAAAATCAATAATATTTGCTTGAATTGTTACTTTAGCGATAAACTGAGTAGATAATTTTATGCGAAAGCACATCCCAAACTTTATTACACTACTGAACTTAACAGCAGGTGCTTTATCAATTATCAGTATAATTGAAGGTTATATTCTATACGCTTGTTATTTTATAATGGTTGCTTCTGTTTTAGATTTTTTAGATGGTTTTTTTGCTAAATTATTAAAGGTTCAAAGCGAATTAGGTAAACAATTGGATTCATTTTCAGACCTGGTTTCTTTTGGATTAGCTCCAGCATGTCTTATATATGTTTTTCTAGGAGAATTACAGTCTCCAGTATTACCTTTTCAGGTTGTGTATCTTAAATTGTTTGTGCTGTTTATTCCTGTTTTTTCTGTATTACGACTTGCGAAGTTCACATTAGATAATCAACAAAAAAATGAATTTATTGGATTACCAACTCCGGCAAATGCTTTGTTTTTTGCTTCTGCTATTGCTTCCTTGTATAAAATGGAGTCCTTGTATAAAATTGCAGCATTAGATTTTTATATGTTAATCATATTAGTAATAGTGTTTTCCCTTCTATTGGTGTCTTCGGTTAAGTTTTTTTCTTTAAAATTTGAAAATTATAATTGGAATAATAATAAGATCAGATATGTTTTTATTCTTCTATCTGTAATAATAATTATAGGATGTTTTTTAATTGGAAACCCGATTGTTTCTATATCAATTATCATACTTTTGTATTTATTCATATCAATACTAAAAAATATATTAAAGAACAATGAAATTTAAAGCAAACATTGATATCATGCCTCTTGAAGCATTATTAGATCCACAGGGGAAAGCAGTCTCCAAAAGCATGGGTAATTTAGGATTGGATATTATTACAAATGTAAGGATAGGTAAACACATCACATTAGAAGTTGATGCTGAAAGTAAAGATGCTGCTACTCAAAAGGTAAATGAGGCGTGTGATCGCCTATTATGTAATAAGATAATGGAAAGCTATACAGTAAATATTAGTGAGCATTAATTATTTGATCAACTTTATCTAGCACTTGCTGAACTGTTATTTTTTCCATTGATTTTTTTGCACACTCTTTTTGATCATTAGATTTGATCTTTCCATAAATACTACAGGGCCTACATGGCATTTTTTCTTTTGGGATCTCTACTATGTTTCCTGTATCATTTAATGGGCCAAACCCTAAATAATGGTGTGTTGGTCCCCATATAGAGATGACAGGAGTTTGAGTTAAAGATGCAAGATGCATATTTGCACTATCCATACAGATAATTAAAGATAAATTGGCAATGATACTTAACTCTTCACCTAGATTATATTTACCTGCAATGCTTTTACAGTGTTTGTGTTTTTTTTCTATTGATTCAAGCTCTTTTATTTCGTTTTTTCCTCCTAAAAGTAGGATATTTTTATTGGATAAACTTTTGATAAGTTTATCAATTTTTTCATTACCCCATTCTTTGCTTTTATGTGCTGCGTATGGTGCAATACCTATAGTTGAGGTATGCATGTCTAATTGAATAGGAGGGTTAATTGTATTGAGCAGTTTAAATTCTTTATTTATAGAATAATCTTTAACAATAGATGCGAAAGCTTTAGAATACCTTTTAGTTATATGAGTTAGGGGTTGAAATGGAATTTTACCTGTAAGCAATTTCTTTTTTTCTTTTCTGCCTTTATTAAAGGTAATTGTTTTTACACCTTTTAATTTAAAAAAGAATCTTAGGAGCTTTGTTCTTAAAACATCATGAAGATCCACAACTACATCAATTTTTGTTTCATTAGTTATATCAACAACTAATTTTTGAAGGCCAAATACACCTTTATGTTTTTTATTTAGATCTGTATTAATAAAATGAAGTCGATCGTTTTTTTCAAAAAGAGGCATAAAGTTAGGATTGGTTACTAACCAAATGTTTACCTCCTTGTTTTTATTTAAAATAGATGAGACTACAGGAGAAGTTAACGCCACATCTCCTAATGAAGAAAATCTTATTACAGCAATATTCAAGGTAATTTCTTTTTATAAAGAACGGGATTAAGACTTGAATCATTGTACATTTTCATTTGTCTATAAACCTTTATCTTTTTGATCCCTTTTTTAAGGTCTTCTAATAATTCATCAAATGATAGTGCTAGGTCTCTTTGCTGTTCTTGAAGAATGGACAATTTATTGTTACAATTATTGACATGTTCAATTTGAACGTCTTTTCTTTCAGCTTGCTCTTTCATATGGTAGATTTTTAGACATAGAATAGAGATTCTATCTACTACCCAGCCAGGACTTTCGGTATTTAATTTGGCATTTTCTTCAGAATCCACATTTTTAAACAATTCGATATAATAGTCATCTATTTTTTCAACAAGGTCTGTCCTTTCTTGATTAGAACGATCAATTTTTCGTTTTAATAAAATTCCTTTTTCAGGATCAATATTAGGGTCTCGGATAATATCTTCAAAATGCCATTGTACAGTATCAATCCAGTTTTTTAAATACATTAAACTTTCTATTGAATTTTCAGAAAATGGGTTGTTGCATGGATGATTAACATTGTCATGAATATGATAATTATTGATGCTTTTGTTGAATATTTCAATACAGTGATTCGATTTCATTTTTATTTATTTGGAAATAATGCAGATTTAAGTTCATTAGCATCTTCTGGTTTCATTCTTCCTGCTAAGACTAAGCTAAGCTGTTTTCTTCTTAAGGCTGAATCAAATCGCTCTTTTTCTTCTAGACTTTCAGGTATAAGAGCAGGAACATCTATTGGGTTTCTATTTTGATCAATAGCAACAAAAACATAAATGGCTTCATTGCATTTTTCTCTTTTACCACTTGATTGTTCAACATAGACATCAACAAAAACTTCCATTGATGAAGTAAATGCTCTACTTACCTTAGCTTCTAAGGTAACTATTTCACCTGCTAAAATTGGCTTGTCAAATGAAACATTGTTGATAGAAGCAGTTACTACCACTCGACCACAATGTCTATGTGCAGAAATACTAGCTATTTCATCCATCCAAGCTAATAACCTTCCCCCAAATAATGTATTTAAAGGATTGGTGTCACTTGGAAGAACCATTTTTGTTTGAACAGCTAAGGATTGATTTGCTTTCTTTTTCATTCTAATTGGGATTTATTGTTGATCCATAAAGTATTGATCTTGTTTAGCTTTATCCCCTGGATTAACATAAACAGGTGGGCAATCGCCTTTAGAAGGACTTCTTAGCCATATAAACCTAAAAGAAAAGACAAGAGGCCTGTAGTAGCTATTATAAAGTGAGTACGAAGATCTTCCTTTTTCCCATTCTCTAAAATTTAAAATAGGAGTTTCAACGCTAGGTATAATAAATAATGTTTGGTTGAGCTTTAATCCAAATCCAAATTTATAATGAAGGGATGCCAAAAGCCTTTTATTAGAAGGGTCAGGAGAGCTTCTTTGCCAAAGTCTAAAATCTAGGTTGACCCCAAGGCTGTTTTGTAAAAAGGTGCGATCTGACAGTTGAATTAAATTATTGATATTAAAATTCCCTGATAAATAGTTTTGTCGAAATATTTTTTTATTTCCTCTATCTATTTCACTTCCACTAAGTCTTTTAAAAGCAATGGAGTAATCCATGTAATTAAAAAAAGCACCACCTTCTGGAAAAATATGGTAGCGACCGAGCTCTAAATATAATCCAATTCTTCCTCTTGGGTTAATGTCAGGATTTTCTTGCCCACCTAACCATTTAATTTTATTTGGCAACATATAGCTGATACCAGGAGAAATGAACCACCCACTCATGCTATAAGTCCCATTTAATTCCATTAGCGGTTGATGTTTACGGCCATAAAACTGAGAGGTACTTGTTTTTATGGTAAAAAGTAAAAAGAGTAAAGTAAGTATTCGATACATTATAAAGAATTCAATATTTTATTTTCAATTTCATCTGATTCCCAAATGCTATCTATATTAGGCGTTTCCATGATCTCTTTCATGATCTTGTCTTGCTTTTTCCCTACTGCATATGCTTCAGAATAAGGTATGTGGCTAAAAGTGACTTGGCTATACAAAGGCATCCATTTATCCGGATGCTTTTCAAAGATATGTGCTTCTATTTTCTTCTGCAAAAGAAATTTAGGATCTGCAACATAATCTCGCATTACATGATAATTATGTAATGATAGATCTTGTAGAGCATCTCCGTTAGGCTTGTGTGTGGTTTGATATTCATCAAAAATAGCATTCCAGTCTTCCTTATGCTTATTCATTAAATCCCATAAAACCGTACAATCTTCAAATCCTGCATTCATCCCTTGTCCGTAAAAAGGAACAGTAGCATGCGCTGCGTCTCCAATCAATGCAGTTTTTCCATAAGTCCATGGAAAACACCTTATTATTGCTAATGATGAAAGTGGGTGCTGGTGCCAATTCTCTATTAAGTTTGGCATCATAGAATGAAAGTCTGGGAACACTTCTTTGAAGAAAGTATTTATTTGCTCATCGTTTTTTAATTTATTGAAAGCGTATTTGTGACCTTCAAAAGGCATGAATAAAGTGCAAGTAAATGAACCATCTTCATTCGGTAATGCGATTAGCATAAACCTCCCTCTAGGCCAAATATGTAAAGCATTTTTGTACAATTTATAGGACCCGTCATCATTAGCAGGAAGCAGTAACTCTTTGTACCCATCTTCAATGTATTTTTGTTGATAGTTAAATCGATCTAATTTTTGCATGGCATTGTACCTTACTGCTGAAAATGCACCATCAGCAGCAAAAACAAGATCTGCATTTGCTTCGATAGTTTTCCCTGTATTTTCGTTAAGCATAACAACAGTTCCTTTTTCAAGATCAGCGTTGATACATCTATGATTATAGTGAATTGTAGCATTTCCTTTTTCCTCTGCCATTGACATCATTATAGCATTTAAATGCCCTCTTGAAACAGAGTAGATTGCTTGATCTTCCTTTCCATAAGGTTGTTTGGTTAAATTCCCCTCAAGATCATGCATGACCCTACTATGCATTGGAATAGCAATATCTCTAACTTGCTTTTCAACTCCAGCATTTTTTAAAGCTTTCCATCCCCTATTAGATAAAGCAAGGTTAATTGATTTTCCAGCTGAGATCTCAGCATTTCGTATGTCCTGCCTTCTTTCATAGATAGTTACTTTATAGCCAGCTTTTGATAAGTAAATTGCCCATAAAGATCCAACTAATCCTGCACCTACTATTATTACTTTCTTTTCCATTTCTCTTTGTATTTTGAATCAAAAAAAGTACTTCTTTTTGTTTGCCTCGACTTTCTAGAAACTCTAGCCATTATCCTCCATAGGACAATACCGATTACTAAAACAAAAAATGATTCTAGTAACAACTGTATAATATGATTTTCAGTTACTTCAATCATTCATAGATTTTTCTAAAATTTTACCAAATAAATAGGTGTCTTCGAATGAATTATATAATGGAACAGGAGCAATTCTTATTACATTAGGCTCTCTCCAATCTGTAACAACTCCTTCTTTAGATAATTTTTCGAATAGTGACTTTCCTTTTCCATGCGCTATAATTGAAAGCTGACATCCTCTTTTTTCAGGAATTGAAGGAGTGATAATCTCTAGGTTAAAATCTGGATTTCTTTTATTTATGTCCTGAATAATAAATTCTTGATATGATGTTAGCTTTTCACTTTTATTCCTAAGGTTTTCCATTCCTGCTTCAATAAAAATATCTAATGATGCTAAATGGGCAGCCATTGAAAGAACAGGAGCATTACTTAATTGCCATGCTTCTGCAGTTTTCATAGGCTTGAACTCATCAGGCATTTGAAACCTATCACTTTTGTCATGACCCCACCATCCTGCAAATCGTTTTAGTTCAGTGTTTTGAACATGCTTTTCATGAATAAATAGTCCACTAACTCCTCCTGGGCCAGAATTCAAATATTTATAGCCACACCATGCAGCAAAATCTACATTCCATTCATGTAATTTTAAGAGAATATTGCCTGTTGCATGAGCAAGGTCAAATCCAACTTTTGCATTAACTTCATGACCAGCTTCAGTGATCTTTTTCATTGGAAATACTTGCCCTGTGAAATAATTAACGCCACCAATCATTACCATGGCTAATGAATCGCCATGCTCTTTAATCTTTTGAATGATATCCTCTTCTCTTATAGTGTGTTCACCATTTCTAGGGCCAACTTCAATAATTGCATTTTTTGGATCAAAGCCATGGAATTTCACTTGACTTTGAAGGGCATACTGATCACTTGGAAATGCTTTTTTTTCACAGATAATTTTATACTTTTTACTTGTTGGCTGATAAAAGGATACCATTAACAAGTGCAAATTGGTGGTTAGGCTATGTGTAATCACTACTTCATTTGATTGAGCACCAACAATTGTAGCTGCTTTATCTGTAAGGAATTCATGATAAGGCATCCAAGGGTTTTTAGCATGAAAATGACCTTCTACACCCCATTTCGCCCAATCTTCAAGTTCTTGATTAATATAATCTTTAGCTGAAATTGGTTGTAGACCAAGTGAGTTCCCAGTAAAATAAATGATTTTCTTATTTAAGAATGTAGGAAAATGAAAAAGATCACGGAATTTTTTTAAAGGATCTTTTTCATCAAGTTCTTCGGCAAACTTTAAAGTATTCTCCCAATTATTCAAAGCCTTTATTTTTTAATAATTTTTGTTCTTATTTTGCAGTGCAAATATAACCTAATTAATTATTGAAGTTTAAATTGTTTAATAATGGAAATAAGTAATTCTAAACAACTATTTCAACGTGCTAAAAAAGTAATCCCAGGTGGAGTAAACTCTCCAGTTAGAGCATTTAAGTCTGTCGGAGGGGATCCTATTTTTGTAAAATCAGCCAAAGGGGCTTATTTACTTGATGAAAATGATAATAGATATATTGATTTTATTGCTTCATGGGGTCCAATGATATTGGGTCATGCACATCCAGAAGTAATTGAATCAATTAAAGAGATCTCCTTAAAAGGCACTTCTTATGGAATACCAACAGAATTAGAAGTAAAAATAGCTGAACTAGCTATATCTATGGTTCCTAATATAGATAGAATTAGATTTGTGAATTCTGGAACCGAAGCCTGTATGAGCGCGATAAGATTAGCTAGAGGGTATACAGGAAAATCAAAAATCATAAAGTTTATAGGATGTTATCATGGACATGCCGATTGTTTTTTAATAGAAGCTGGAAGTGGAGCATTAACATTTGGCGTTCCAAATAGTCCGGGCGTCACCAAAGGAACCGCTAAAGACACATTAACTGCTCCTTATAATAACATAGATGCAGTAAAAGAATTATTTAACGAAAATCAAGGCGAAATAGCTGCTGTAATCATAGAGCCTGTTGCTGGAAATATGGGTTGTGTGTTGCCTAAAGATGGTTTTTTACAAGAACTAAGAGAGATTTGCACTTCAAATGATTCGTTATTAATATTTGATGAGGTGATGACTGGATTTAGACTTCAATTAGGAGGGGCACAGCAAATATTAAATATTGATGCTGATATTGTCACTTTTGGGAAAGTCATAGGAGGAGGATTGCCAGTTGGTGCTTTTGCTGCACGAAAAGAAATAATGGAATTTTTATCTCCAAATGGCCCTGTTTATCAAGCTGGAACTTTAAGTGGAAATCCATTAGCGATGATGGCTGGTTATACCACCCTTTCTATATTAAACAGAGAACCATCTATTTATGAATCACTTGCAAACAAAACAAAATATTTACACGAAGGATATGTGAAAATATTAAGTGATACAGAAATCCCTTATACTATTAATAGATTAGGGTCAATGATATCTCTTCATTTTACTGATCAAAGTGTTGAAGATTTTGAAACTTCATCTAAGGGGGATAATGAAATGTTTAGAAAATACTTTCACGGTATGCTTAAAAGGGGAGTTTACCTGCCCCCAAGTGCTTATGAAAGTTATTTTTTAAATGATGCCATCTCCTATAGAGATCTTGATTATACCCTTGGGGCATTAGAATCATTTATTAAAGAAGATTTATAGAGATAAAGTAATAAAATATTTTATTTGAGAACGGTAACATGACCAACATATTCTTTTTCAAATAGTGTGGCTTTTGCTCTTAATACTATCTTCCAAACATAAACTCCAGTTTTCACATATTCATTGTTCATTTTTCCATCCCACCCTACATTGGCATGTTGAGATTCAAAAACCACATTTCCCCAACGATCAAAAATATATAATTGATAACTGGCTTCCACATGACCCATAATACTAGGCAAGAACTCATCGTTAATACCATCTCCATTTATTGTGATTGCATTTGGAACAAAAACCAAAAGGTCGGGGCCTATTATAACAGGATAAGTAATAGTATCTATACAACCACCATCACCAATAGCTATTAACTGAACATTAAATGTGCCAGTGTCCTCAAAAGTATAAGAAGGATCAACTGTATTGAATTGTTGTAGGCCATCCATATCCCACAGATAATTAACACCACCTGTACTTGTGTTTGTAAAATCAATTGTTGAATTAATTATAGTTGTTGGTTGTGGATCGAATATAAAATCAGCAATAGGGTTATCATAGACACATATATATTGTGATTCTGTGTGGGTTCCCAGGCAACCATCTATTGTTGTGATGTCTAGAGTCACATCCCAACACCCCTGAGTAGTAAAAGTGTAATCTACAGGTCCACTATTATTAATTGAGCCCCCATCTCCAAAACTCCAAATACACTGAGATCCAGCAGGGACATTGGATTCAGTAAAGGTTACTTCAAGTGGATTACATCCAGTTAGAATATTACCTGAAAAGCTAATGTTTGGCATAGGACTTACAATAATGTTTACACTAGCAGTATCGGCAGGCGTACCACAGCCATCAGTTAATATTACCGTGTATAATGTGGATGATGTTGGTGATACAGTGTGATTTTGTCCTGGGTTTAGTCCTTGATCCCATGTATAAGTATATGGCCCTCCATCTCCACCTGTTCCTGTTGCAGAGATATTAGCAGATTGACCATTGCAAATTGTTTGATCATTTGATATTTGAACAGAAAGGGGAGGGTTTACAGTTATTGTAGCACATTCATTATTTGAAACACACCCATTTAGGTCTGTTCCAGTTACACAATATGCTTGATTTGTAGTCGGGGAAACATTAATGGTTTGTGTAGTTGCACCATTATCCCATAAATAAGTAAATGATCCAGTACCTCCATTACAAATTGCTTGAAGTTGAACAGAGCCACCTATACATATTGTACTATTGTTAAGGGGTTGAATTGTAACTGGCGGTGGAGAGGAAACAACAACTGGACTTGTTGCCGAACAGCCATTAGCATCTTCAATATAAACTGTATAATTGTTTGCGCAAAGGTTTGAGAAAACATTATTTGTCTGATAGTTGACTCCATCAATACTATATAAAGTAGCCCCAGAAGCGTTAATGTCTATACTTCCTGAACAATCTCCAGCACAAAGCTCATCAGTAACACTTACACTATTAATAACGACTGCTGCTGGTCCACTTATCACTTCATTTGAAGTAACAGTACATCCATTAGCATCAGTGACAGTAAGAGAATAATTGCCAGCACATAAATTAGTGATTAAAGGTAAATTTCCTAATGAGGGAGTCCAAATATAAGTGTAAGTACCTGCTCCAGTACCTCCGTTGGGTATTGAATTGATCATTCCATCACAGGCTCCAGCACAAGTTTCGTCAGTAACACCCAATAACATGGTTAATTCAGGTGGCTCTGTAATGAAAACATTTTGACCTAAAGTCTGGCAACCATTATTATCCTCTATTACAGCGTCATAAACTCCTTGACAAAGATTGTTAAATAGATTTGCTTGTTGGAAAGTAACTCCATTATCAATACTATATTGATAAGGACCTGAACCACCTTGGGCAGTAAGGTCAATTTCACCAATACAAACTCCAAAACAATCTAAATCGACACTAGAAACAGAAAAAGTTAATAAGGTAGGTTGATTAATGTCAATTTGATCTACAGCTTGGCATCCGAAATTATCTTCAACTATTATATTGTAGGTACCATTACACAGGTTATTAAAAGAATTAAGGGCCTGGAATGTAGCACCATTATCAATACTAAAAAGGTTGGCTCCTGTTGCATTAATAATAATTGTTCCATCACATGAACCCAAACAAAGTTCATCAGTGCCCACAGTTGAATTAATGATTGGTCCGCCCTGATCCGTTACACTTACCTGGCCTGTTACCTGACAGCCTATATCATCCTCTATTACTATATTATATGATCCTGCTAATAGCCCTGTAAAAACTCCTGATGACTGAAAAGTAGCTCCCCCATCTATTGAATACTGATAATTAGGTATGCCATTGCTTGCTGTTAGCGTGATCTCTCCATCTGGATTGCCACAAGTAGATTGTACTACATTATCCACATAACTTGGATCAGATATAGTAATAGTTACATCATCTGTATTTACACAGTTATTGGCATCTGTCCCTGTTACTGTATAGGTAGTAGGTGTATTGATCGTAAATGGAATACCATCTGTAACTCCATTGTCCCAAGTATAGCTCACAGCTCCTGTTCCTGAAAGGGTGATAGCTGATCCGATACATACTGTCTGATCTGGTCCTGCACTAACTAATGGAAGTGCATTTACTGTAATATCTACTTGATCTGTATTAACACAGTTATTAGCATCTGTACCTGTTACTGTATAGGTAGTTGTACCTAGTGTTGGAGTGAAAGCTACTCCATCTGTTACACCATTGTCCCAAGTATAGCTTACCGCTCCTGAACCTGTTAAGGTTACTGTAGCTCCATCATTACATACTGTCTGATCTGGTCCTGCATCTACTATTGGTAGTGGATTGACTGTTACATCTGCTTGATCTGTATTGACACAGTTATTGGCATCTGTCCCTGTTACTGTATAAGTTGTTGTTCCTACTGCTGGGGTAAAGGCTAATCCGTCTGTAACTCCGTTATCCCATGTGTAGCTTACTGCTCCTGAACCTGCTAAGATCACTGTAGCTCCATCACATACTGTTTGATCCACTCCTGCATTTACCATAGGAAGTGCATGTACAATAATATCTTCAGTATCTGTATCCCCGCATACTCCAGGAATTGTGTAGGTGATAGTGTGTGTTCCTGATAATGCAACAGTTGGGTCAAATGTTCCTAGTATGGGATCTGTAATTCCATTTCCAGACCAGGTTCCTCCAGGGTCAACTGCAGTAAGATTGATAGCTGTCGCGGTTTCGCAAAATGGTCCAATTGGATTAATAGTGGCATTGGCTGATGTTGCACCATCAGTAACAGTAATTGTTCCACTTGAAATACATCCAGTTGCATCTGTTACATCTACATTATAGTTTCCTGCACATAGGCCAGTAGCAATTTGAGTAGTTTGTGATCCTGCCGCTGCATCCCATTGATAATTGTAAGGTGCAACACCGCCTGCCCCTACAGTAGCAGTAGCTGTTCCATCACATGCACCAGCACAAGATGTCTGAGTCATAGTCATTGTTGGAGCAGTACAACAGCTTATAGAACAGTCGTAGTAACAAGTTATATTAGGTACACGGGGATTGTAACTAGCGTTGAATGCATAATCTTTTCCAGTACCTTCTTTAATTTGAATATTTGCATCAGCAACAAAAACATTTCCAGTTCCAGTTCCATTGGTGTAGCTAATACTGCCACTAGTTGATGTAGAGGTTAAGTAAAAGGCACCTGTATTTCCCGCGCAAATATATTGTGATAAAACTATTGGAATAGAAGTAGGTGAATTTCTAGGATTACCTGCAATGTTATTCATAGATCCTAATAAAGTCCAAGCTCCAGCATTTTGTTCAAAACCAACATGTGTGCCATCTTTATAATAAATTTCAATGTCATGGGTGTTTCCATAAAAATCTAGATCAAAACCAGTAATTGTAACTGTAGTTATGGCTGTAATATCAAACATAATTCCGTCTTGACCATTGTTTCCAGCATACAAAGTAGTTAATGGTCCGCATTGAGTATACGCCTTAAAGCTAAATAGGAGAATAGGTAAAAAGGAAAGATATGTCATTAATTTATTCACTAGCTTCATTTAAAGGGTTATTAGTGTTAATGAGATATTGAATGTCAAAAACATTATCTGATAAAACAGAAAAAGTAGTAGTTGCATTGTCATAGGTTACTCTAAAAACACCTTTTTTGTTTTCAGCAAAAGAAATAAAGTTTTCAATTTTTTGATTGATAGGTTGAGTGACTAAATTATCATCACTATAGGTAGCAGAAGAGTTGTTCGATGATAATTTTAAGGTATGAAATACATGATCATTATCAACTTGATTAGAAGCAACTAAGGAAATGTTTTGCGTATATGAACTCATATAACTAAAGCATAAAATCAATAGTAAGAATATGTTTTTTTTAATCATCATTATTATTCTTTGTAAAAACAAGACGTAATTAACTTTAATTGGTTGTTCTAATAATTATAGTGTGTTACTATTATTCAATTCTAACAAATGTACTAAAGTTGTTTTATATTATTAGAATTTGAAGTTGTCATGCATTCAGTTTTTAAATGCTAATACAATGATGATATATCACAAAGCGTAAAATATTTATGTAGTGAGTTTGTTTTTTTGCTATTAAATATTTTATAATATGATGATGAAAGTATATGGTGCTGCCGTTAATGGAATAGGGGCACAAATTATTACAATTGAAGTAAATATAAGTAGAGGAGCAAAAATATATATGGTGGGACTGCCTGATAATGCAGTTAAAGAAAGCCATCAAAGGATTGCAGCAGCACTTAAGAATGTTGGGTATAAAATTCCAGTAAAAGAGATTACTATAAATCTTGCACCTGCAGATATTAAAAAAGAAGGTAGTGCTTATGATCTTACAATTGCAATGGGTATTCTAATTGCTTCAGGACAACTTAATAAACAAATAAACCTTTCAGATTATATTATTATGGGAGAATTGGCTTTAGATGGTGAATTGCGACCGATTAAAGGGATGTTGTCAATTGCAAGTCATGCTAAGAAAATGGGTTTTAAGGCCCTAGTTGTGCCAGTGAAAAATGCAAGTGAAGCGGCATTGATTAGTGATATTGCAATTTATGGAGCTAATAATATTAAAGACGTTATAGATCACTTTAATGAAGAACAATTTATCCAACCATCCCAAAACATATTCAAAATACAGGAAGAAGAGCTGCCATTTTTTGATTTTGCAGATGTTAAAGGTCAGGACAATGTAAAAAGAGGATTGGAAATTGCAGCTACAGGAGGGCATAATATAGTTTTAATAGGACCCCCTGGGTCTGGGAAATCAATGTTAGCAAAAAGAATACCTACAATATTACCTCCTTTATCTATAGATGAAGCAATGGAAACAACAAAGATATATTCAGTTTCTGGGCTTATTAAAGGAGATATAAGTGTAGTGAATAAACGGCCTTTTAGAAATCCTCATCATACAGTTTCTAATGTTGTTTAAATAGAATATGTGGTTTTAGTTATTAATTGATTTTATGGTACTAATTAATCATTTTAAAATTTATGGTGTGTGCCTCATTACAAAAACCTCATCATTAAACACCCTTTCAAATAACCCTTAAATAGGGTTTTATTAAAAGAGTTTAATGATTGATATGATGTTATCCCTTCATTTACGATTGATTATTCACCTGGTCAAACAGGAATACACTCCTGGTTGATGTATGGGGGGGGTCCCCCTGTCCCTCTAGGTATTCCCCCTTCCTGTCCCTAGGGGGTATAAAAGAAATAAAAGGTTGATATTGGAAAAAAATTCTGGACCAGAATGAACACCCAATTTTTGAATTACGCTTCAACTCAAAAATTATTTTCCAGGAAAAAAATAAAACCAGTTGAAGAACCTTTCCTCACATGAGAATAAGTTATTCTTGTCCATGTTATATACACTCTTGTCGAATAATTAAAAAAATAATGGGTTGAAAACCTTTACTAGGATTCAATCTATCAGTAAAATTGATCAAAGAATCCTTTAAAAAATTCCCCGGGACCCCAGGACCAGACCAGACCAGAAACAAGAATAAATATTTAATAAGAAAAATAAATAATTGAAATAATAATTAAATAAATATTTCCCGGGACCAGAAACAAGAACAAGAAATAAATAGAAATAATCCTCTAGTATTTAAACAGAATCTAGTTGAATATGAAAATAAACGACCAGAGGAATTATTTCAAATCTTTAAAATATTTTAATCTTTCAATATTATAATTATATAGGATGTAATTACTTAATCTAGTTAATCCAAAATTGATACTGACTTGATATATAAATGAACCTAAAGATCTGTAGAACCTATACCAATCCTGGTCACTATTAAAATCTATTGTTAGTTTGTGTATGTAGTTTTTATAAACCTTAGAATATAATTCAACCCTGTCCTTTTCAATTTTAGGTTCATGGTTCAAATAATATCTATATCTATTCAATTCCAATTATCTTTTCATTTATAACGATTGATAACTTGACCTGAACCTGATCTGGTTCACATTCAATCGTGTTCACCTTTCCATCCTTATATTTTAATATACAAATTCGATCCAGTGGTAATGAGACCTTACCTAAGGATACTTCATTGGTATATTCTCCAGTGGTTCCTTCAAAAGTAAAATCATCATCTTTATTTATTTCTGTAAAGAACTCCAGGACCTTGTTCTGAACCTTATTTAAGAATTCATATCGGTTGAGGTAATACTCGGAATCAAATTGGTAAATTGTTAACGCTTGTTCCATATCTATTGTTTAATTATAAATATCATGGAACTTTGTAAAGTTTAACTTGATTTAAAAAAATAGTGGTGGTATATTGGGGTTATGAAAAGGTTATTAAATACTAACATAATACACAGGTAATCACAATCACTTACTCTAACCCCAATAAATTATACAAAAATAGGCTATGCTTGAAAACACATTAAACTCTCTAAATCAAAATCAGATAGATACTTTTAAATCTGATTTCAATACTTTATTCAAGGAAATTAAAGAAGTGCTAAAATCATCTGGATTGTTTGAAAAATCAATAAGAGACGAAAAGGAAGAGTGGGAAGATGTGGAAGGAGAAAAATATTGGAGTAAAAGTTTCAATTCAGATAAATACATTGATACAGATGAAGGAATTAACATTGGTATTGGAATAAGTAAAGGATATTCTTTTCACAGTTTCAATATTTATGGTATTTCAGTTTTAAATAGTTACAAAGAAAGTGGGTTCTTTAAAAGTAGGATTGTCTTTCATGATGACCCCGATGATGAAACATATTGTCCATTAAAATCAGAAAATCATAGATTGACTCATTGTTTAAGTTACAACGAACTGATTGCATTAAATCAAAGTGCAGAACATAAGATTGTTAACTCTGAAAAGGAGCTTATACTAATTTCAGAAATCAATAAAACAATTCTGAATTACGTTGCTTCAATAGACGCAAGGGTTATTGAAATTAAAAACGAAAAGAAGGAAGTCAAATCAAAAGTCAAGGAGATAATTTCTAATGAATTTGACAAAGATTCAAATGGTGAATTAGACGTCATTCAAGGAGATAATTTATTAATCGAATTATTAGAGAAAAATGAATCAATAATTGTTGATTTTGACCATCAAATTATCCAAAAAATAATAAGGCTAAATAAGTTTTTGGGGCTTAAAAGAAAAAACCTTAGTGATATATTCGAAATAATAAAAAAGATAGACAATGAAACCGAGTTGAAAAACTTTCTTTCAATTTTAAGACAAAGCATTGACAACTACCAATCTATATTAATACACTCTTTGCATATGGTGGTAAGTATTAAGAAAAAAGAATTAATTGTTTATTATGAAATTTATGAATCATTTGATGAGATGGGTGTATTTAATTCAAATTGGGAAAATGAAGTATCTGGAAAATTGTCATCAATAAATTTTAATATTAAGGAGTTAATGTATTCAATAGAATCAATGGAAAGTACAATATCATCAGGTCTTAAAAACTTGACATATGTTACCAAATCTTCTTTTAAGGAATTACAATCCTCTGTAGGTTCAGAACTTGAATCAATACGAAGTGGTATAGGATTAAATAATTTACTTACAGGTATTAATACCTATCAACTATACAAAATCAATAAACAAACAAAAGGTTTGATTGATTAGAAAATAATCAAGGCTTACAAACTCCACAAGGACCAAGTCCTCTTTCTTGAGCTTCTTTTAATGTAATTGGGATTTTACTTTTTGATAGATATCTACAACTTCCTAAATGATACTTTTTTCCTGTAGTTGTTCTAAATACCTCACCATTAGTTGGAAGATGATCTTTAGGATATCCAACTTGTCCATCAATCACTGAGTTGGTTCTTGGCTTAGGTACATAGGTCACATTCCAATCCCATAAATTAGTGTGTGTGCTACTTTCAAATGATTCCTCAACCTCATCAGGAAGGGAATAGAAGAAATCTAAACCACTGAAATTCTCTAAAGAATCAATTGAGACCACAAAACTTTTAATACTCTCAGAACTACCTATATTCTTAATTAATATAGCTACGTTTCTATCATAATTACTAGGGTCTATCGCTACCTTATAATACCACTTTGGAATAGTGACTTTGTTTGGACCAATTGACCCTAAATAATCACCATTAAGGATTGGTCCTGTTACTATTACAAGTTCACCATACTCATAACTCCAATCTCTGAACTGTTTCTCAATCTTTCTCCAAATCCCTCTATTGAAACTTGGGTTCTGAGGAGACATATTAGACATGAAAAAACTCTCACTCATTGAGTTGGAGTTGTATTTCATATCAGCGGCTGGCGCAAGGTGTCCTCTGTCGTAACCACTCCCTTTATAATCTAATAGTTCTGATGAGGTTGTTTTAACAAGTGGGTCTGTTCTAAAGTTGTCAGTCCTTGAAATACTAGGGTTGAGGTATTCTGATTTAAGGGTGTATTGTACCCATTCCGCTTGTTCATGATCCTCTGAATATGATAGTGTATAATAGGTGTGTTCTATGATGTTATTATCCTTTCCTAAGGGATACCAATTACTCTCTTGAGCGTTAATGAAAAGGTTAAATGATATTAAGATAAGAGATAGGTACTTCATTGGTTTAAAAGTAAAAATTTCATAGATTAGATATTAAATATCTTAACCATGAATAGATTAAACAAGTTATTAATTATACCCTTTTTTATTTTACTTATTAGTTGTGATGCTGATAATAGTAGTGATACTAATAAAAATGTTATTGACATTTCTGACTATCCAAACTATATAACTTCTGGTCTTCATAATAACAAATCGGGACATATAGATGTCTTAGATTCTAATAACAGGATGTATGTAAGAAAAAATGAAGCTAGTGGAGTTAATTTATTAAAATTGAACATCAGCGATATAACATCTTTTGATTATGACACTCTGTTTAAAGAGTTAACAGAGTTTAAGACTACATTTAAAAATCTAAGCTCTATTGAGTTTAGTTATGATCAACCATCCAAAAAAAATGAAAACATAGTTTTTGATTTCTCAGATTTTGATTTTTTAGACAGTTTAATAATTAAATTTAATTCAGAAATTCCAATAAAATGTAGAAAGGATACTACTATTTCAAAATTTATAAAACAAGGTTCCTATAATGGACAAAATTATGGTGAATATGAAAAGATTCAAATAGAATATGATTGTGATTATACAGATTATGAAATTAAAATACCTAATAATTTAGTTGGTTTATTTTTAAATCTAGGAGACAATGCATATTCTACTTTTAATATTACATCTGACTCAAATCCCCATAATTTAAAATATTTGGAAGTTACAAACTCTCCTATAGACCATTTTTGTGGGTTTAAGTCATTTGACACAGATGATAGTGACCCCGAATTAAAAGTAAGACTTGAATTTAATGAAAGAGAATATCGAAAATCTATTTTGAATAATTTTTCATTTCGTTCAAATATTAATTTCAATAATATTCATTTTGATAACATTGAAGAAATCTCTTTTAATCCTCTCACTGTAAAGTTATCTAACATAGAAACCAGAAATAAACTAAAAATGGACTTCACTAGTTTGATTGATGATAATTCTTTTTACGGAAGTAAAATTGAACCAGGGATAATTAATACAGGAATCTTACAAAATTTTAGCTTTAATAATCTTATTAAATATATTATCACTGTTCCATCTAATGATGGTAATTTAAATGTGTATGAAACAAAAAAACTACAACCTATTGAAAATTTTGATATTAGTAATTTTATCAGAACTTATGAGTCTATCTCTCGGGTTCGTATTGGTACAAGAAGCGTAGAAAGACCAGCTGGATCAACAAATGTGAGCTATGTTGTTGACTTTAAGGCTAGAGAAGGATTAACTTTAAATACTGATATCTTATTAACTAGTAAATTAAAAGTTTACAGTAACTCGTCTGCTTTTTTATTTCCAATAACTGAAGGTGAAAGGGTTTTATTTTTATATGAAAACCAAGACAATGAAGAAAGTAATTTAATCAATTGGTTAAAAAATAATTATAAAGGTAATATTGGCTATTTATCTGAAAGAGATATATTGCTTTCATTTGCATTAGAAACTTCTTTCAGAAAAAGTAAAAATAACAATGACTCTGAAAATCAACCTGATCATTATGACTCATTTTTAAGCTTAACAGATTCTGAAATAGTTGACATTTTTTGGGGAGTTTTAATAAAACTACAGAACAAATTTATTGAACAAAGTATAAAAGTTAATTTAAAAGAACAAGGTCAACAAGAGTCGAGTGCTTGTCAATGTATGAGGGCTTTTAGTGGAGAAAGAGGATACGAAAGTATGATTGGTAAGTGCAGAAAAATGTATATATGTTTTGAAAATGCTAAAATCGACTGTATGCTTGGCACTTCCAGTGTTTGGACAAAATGTGAATATTAAAAATGAATTATGAATAGATTGTTATTACTTCTTTTGTTAATCAACATAACCCCAAGTTATTTTACTCAGCTTATTTCTGAACCAGTATCATTTTATGAAAATGGAAACCCTATGCAAATTAAATATTTAAATGAGGATTTAAAATTGGTTAAATATGTTTTCAAGGATAACAATGGTAACGATGTTGCAGAGTACAACTATAACCCTTTAACTGGAGAAAAAAATGGAACTTTTTTTTCAGGTGATAATAAGGGAAGTTATGAAATGGGGATATTATCAGCGGAAAATTATACTCTTATTGTTGGAAGTCAGAAATTCATCTTTGATAAAATAAAGGATGGAAGAATAATTGGTGATATGCATTGCTATACTAGAAATGAAATTTACGGAAGTTCTTATGATAGAAGCACTTCTCAATTATTATCACGTGCTAATAATCAAAGAATTAATTTTTACCAAAGTTATGGAACAGGAAAGTATAGAGAAGATTTTAAATGCACTTTGCATTATAATGAAAAAGGTGATTTAGATGGCCAACAGGAATTAAATGAAGATTACACATTATATTTTACTGATGGGAAATTGATGGGATATGTTCAAAAAAACCCTACATCAACAATAGCAAGAGATAGTATTTTTAGAGAAAATAAATTATGGAAATATGATAATAGATTTTTTAAAAATTGTGGATATGCATGGTTAAAAGATTTTCAAGAATTTGATGAGCCTTGGAATTATGAAATCAAAATAACTTATGAGGAGGAGTATAAACCCCATTTTTTTGGATCCAGTAAAATTAAGCCATCTAAAGGACCTAATTTTTACCCTCCTTATCATGATCCCTGGCTTATGGATAAAGAAGTTGATGAATTTGGTCAGCCATTTAAACCTAATTTATCACTTGATGATGGAGTTAGAGCAGAAAAAAGGACACGAATTAATGAGTATGGAATATATATACATAACAATATATATCCTAAATATTCCGAATATGATCTTGAATTAAACTTACCCAATAATTATAATTTAATAAAGCTTTTTCAGAAATATGGATTTCATCCCAAGTCAAAAACAAATGAAGACGGTAATGTTATATTTCCAGACTTAGAAAAGATTTCAAAATCAATAAATTCTAAAGATTGTACGCTTACAGAGTATTTTTACAAAGATTCTTTGGGTAATTATATTAACCCAATTATTCATCATAAAGAACTAATTAAATATTTAAATTCAGAAGAACACAAGAGATTTGTAACTAATAGTAAAAATTATCAAGATACTTTAGATAACCTTTTTGCTGGAGCTTATGGAGGTACTATGGTTATGAACTTAAATAATATTATAATAGAAAATAGTAAATGGTTTGAAAAACTAAATAAATATTATGAGATTTTATCAAAAGCAATAAGTCAGTCCGTTGATGTTAAAAATAGATTAATTTATGAAAATCAAAAATGGGGTTTTTGGAGTGAAGGTGGAGATGGTGCTTGGGGTTATACTAATCCTGGAGGTGATTATGGCGATATTGTATATGAATCCTATGCTATAACTAGAGAGCCTCATCGTTTAGCAAGATATATGGGTTCAGGCTCACCAGTAGATGAATTATTAAACCTGATTCCAAATTGTGACAACATTCCTGATATGTATTTAGACATAGATCAATACTGGAAGAATATAAGGAAAATTTTAAAGTTTCATATCTCAGGAGAAATAACACTCATAAATATTGAAGAAGCTTTCATTAAAGCCAATGATGATGAACTAATAAAATCAATTGAATTAAAAATAAGGAAAGAAGCTCAAAAAACAATTGATGAAGCAGATGAAATGTATAAAAATAAAGAATACATTAATGCTCTTAATTCATATAATAAAGGATGTCAATTAGTTCCATCAATTTGTGAAAATTATGTTAAGAATAGAATAGATTCATTAACTAAAGTGGAATGGAAATTCTCTTATGATTGGCAAAGCTATAAATCATTTTTAAAAGAAATAAATTCTACAAATGTTCCACAAATAAATATTGATAGCATCAATAACTTTTCTGGCGGGATATATAATTATTTCACTAATATTTCAGAAGAAAAAAAAGGATATCAAGTATTTTTTAAACCTATTAAGTTACAAAAAAATGCATTGGCAAGAGGAGATAGTCAAAGATGTTTAAATGAATACAAGAAATTAATAGATTATTTAGCACGTTTTTCTTTCTTAAATATAAAAGCTTCAACAATAAATCATTTTGGTGTTATTTTAGATATTGTTTTTGTTGAAAAACCAAAAATTGAATTTTTGAATTATGAATTAAAGGAGCTAAAGGAGATTTACAAAAGCAAAAAAACTTACTTCATTTATTTTGATTTTGAGACTTTGAATAGCTTCTTTTTAATGAATATTAATAAAGAACAATTATTAAATATTCAAAAAGATGACCTTTCAAAACCTGTTCAAGACACAAAAATAAACTCTGTAGGTAAAAAAATAGAATTGTAATAATTCATTTTATTCTCCTGTGTAGACAGTTGATCCTACGTTTAACTTGTTACACGAAGATAATGTTAGTGTTTGATTACTAGGTAATGTCCCTTCTGAAGTTCTAGTATAATTGATATTAATTTTTCCTGGGCTTGTTACTGACCAATTACCCCATGCGCTCATTCCGCCAAATAATGTAGTGCTGTAATTGAAAGACCCATCGTCACTGAATTTCCAAGCTGCAGTTGGACTTGAACATGAAGGGTCACACCAATCATATTTTGTTAAACAGCTCTTAGTTGCCTCTACAGATGAACTAGGGTCAGCATCACCATTTGAAGAATCAGACGAATCGCCATCATCTGTGGCTAGAGATATTGCAAGAAAAAAAGTTAAAATTAAAGGGTAAATTAGAATGTTTTTTTTATTCATGAGTTTTATTTTTCAAATGAAATTTACAAAATACACTTATATTTTCCTAGTAATTTTATTGTTGTCGATTGGACTTATTATATATTATTATGGAAGAAAAATCTATTTTTTTGAAATCATAAATATTGAACAAACAAAATTCCCTCTGAAAGGAACTGTTGTTCTAAATTATGTGCCTGATTTTTTATGGTCATTGTCTTTGGCAATTATTACAAAAGTGTATTCTCATAAGAAAGTAATATTCTTTACCTCATTAATCTTTGCAATAATTTTAGAATTAATACAAGTATTTACTTCAATATTTACATTTGATGTTTTTGATATTTTAGTTATTTCGACAGCATTTCTTGTTGTATATGTTTTGACATACAATAAATAATTAGAACATTCTAATCATTAGATTAATGAAATTCCCGATTCCAGATATTTTTCATGATATTAAACTCATGAATATTTTTCTTGATGATACCAGGAATCCATATGATGTCTTTAAACAAACGATCAACCCATTATATGAACACAACCATACCTGGAAAATAATAAGGGATTACGACCAATTTATTTCATTCATAATTAATAATGGAGTTCCAGAATTAATATCATTCGACCATGATCTGGACCAATCCCATTATCTACCAATAAACCAGACCAATATTGATTATGATAACATGGAAGTTAAATGTGGATATCATTGTTTGGAATGGTTAATTAATTATTGTGAGGATAAAAAAATAAATCTTCCAGAAATTCTTATTCATTCTCAGAACATGGAAGGAAAAAGGAATATGGAAAGGTTGATTAACAGTTATAAATAAATTTATTTTTCATTTTCTATTTCCTTTTAAAAATTCTATAGTATTTATTATTAAAGAAATATTTCGAGTTGAAATACTCGGTCTATTCAATAGGAAAAGAGTAAGTCAGAAAGTGACTTTTATTGAAATAGATAAGTGATAACATTAAATAGATGATTATCATGGTGAGGGATAAAACCGCCAAGAACCTCTGTCGTTTAAAAGATGAAAACGGGTCTTCTACGGACTTCTTACCCATCATCTGCCTCAAAAAATGATTATAACTTATTTGGTACGACATTAAAAGTTCTAATTCTCTTTCTAGGGGGTAAGGGGGTTAGGACTTCTTTTTTGTACCTAAAAAATGAATATCAACTATCGTTGATTTTTATAGAATAAATATTTTATTCAATTGATGCTGACCAGAATTTAAAATCTCTTGACATTCATGAAAAAAAACATGAAAAAAGGAGATATAGTAATAAGTTCTGGACTAGGTAAAACAAAGAATTGGAATCAAACAAAAGGTATTATCACCAAATTATCTAAAGATAAAATATATGTCAAGTGGGATAATACTTCATTC
>Ga0209992_10000096_pt1 | contig 130719 bp, 123 predicted proteins | sample 2SBtaG_2_FD_182564 | JGI IMG/M metagenome (GOLD analysis project Ga0209992, IMG submission 182564) | Deep subsurface microbial communities from Kolumbo volcano to uncover new lineages of life (NeLLi) - 2SBTROV12_ACTIVE470 metaG (SPAdes)... | ecosystem: Environmental > Aquatic > Marine >... | reverse complement strand
AGGGAGTCGTCCTCTACGACGGCGAGACGTATGCGCCGTTCGGAGAGGGGATGTACGCGGTGCCGATTCGTGCTCTGTGGGAGACGGTGCGGGACGACAAGACCCGATCGACTGGTTGAACGCCGATCGGGCCTCGTCCCGGGCCAATCGCCGCAGCGTCGGAATCAAAGTCAGAGCGAGAGTCAGAGCCGGATGCTGACGATCTCGCGCACGGGGACGACTCGGCGATCGAAGGTACGCAGATCCTTCGCGAGCACCACCTGCCGTCCGTCCTGGATCTCGACTCGTTCGACCCGGAGTTCCAACACGCGTCGACCGGCATCCGATTCGACGAGGCACTCGACCGGTCTGCGGTGCTCGGCGGCATGCGCAATCTGCCGAAAGAGCTCTCCGGCATCGAGCTCGGGAAAGTCGCCGGCGCTCGTTTGCGCGAGCGAGGAATCCGTGCTTCGGCCCGGTCGCGACGAAGACGGTTCGGAATCGATCCGAACGACCACTTCTACTTCATCGCGCCCTTTCCCGAGTCGCAGCTTCTTGCCAGGGAACTCGATCGGCGCGTTCGCGAGACCGCGACGACGCTCATCGAATGCGAGACCCATCGCGCCCATTCTGGCGAGGAGCTGCTCGCCGCTCGGCGTACATCGATTCATTCCAGCCGAATCGTTCGCGAGGGCGATCAGTTCGACGACGGTGTCGGCCTGTTGGACGATCCGGCGCCGCCATTTCTGCTTCAATGCGAGGAACGGAGCGAGGGGAAGGCCGGCCGCCCGCATGGCATTGAATCCATCTCGATCGATGGGGTCGAGCTTCCGCGCGAATCGATTGAGCTCGCGGGCGGCCTGGGAATCGAGCTTGGCCAAAGCGGGCGCGAGCTCGGAGAGTTGCGCGATGTCCGAGTCGGAAATCGGCGCAGAGGATCCACTCTCCACGAGTTTCTCGCGCAGATCTTCCCCGAATCCCCGAGCCTTCGTGGACTCCACGCGTGCGCGCAATGCCGAGTCGCCCGCCGGCTCGAGGGACCAGGGTCGCTCGCCGAGGTCGAGGTGCATCGGGCGATCGCCCTCGTCGAGCCAATCCTCGTCGTCCGTCCAGTCGTCCCGACGGACTCGATCTTGCTTCGCTTCGAGCACGGGCGCATCGCGCTGGGCGAGGGCCTCGGACATCGGGTAGTGCAGCGAGGCATCGGTCGCATGCTCGGCGAGCGCTCGCTCGATCAGCGCGCGAGGGGTTTCCGGGTCGAGCTCCAGGACGCCCGCCATCGGCGAGCCGATGAGATGCGGCGCGAGTATTCCCTTCTCGAGCGCGGGGTGTAGGTCACTCCCGATGAACAGGAACCATCCCCGGGCGATGCGAGCAGGGCGAGTCGCTTCCTCCCACTCCCCGACCAGCTGAAGCACGTTCGCGGGAACCGCATGACGCCCCACCGACTCGAGCGTGCCGGCCAGCTGCCCCGGCGCGAGCCCGGCGACTCGGCCGCGGGCAACGGACTCCGGCGTGATCCGAAACGTGAGGACTCGATCGACCTGCCGGAGCTCGCATCCGAGCGACACCACGGCGACCACTTCGGGATGCGCGGCTGGGCCGAGCATCACCTCGAGATTTGGCGTCACATGGCCGTCTCCCGTGCGCTCGGTGGGCGGTGAGCACTTTCGCAGCCAGTCGTCGTCTTGCGATTGGTGATGATCGAACGAATCGATCATGGCGATCGCGTCCTGGAGGTAGTCGAAAATCGACGTCGTGTCGGACTCGAGATGGAATCCCTTCTCCACCTGGGACGTTCCGCCCCTTTGGTCAATGAACCCGCGAACGCAGGCACGCAACAATGCATCGTGGGAGAACCACTCGCCGTCCTCGAGCCAGGAATCGAGATTCAGCTGGATCGGCGGGGCTCCGTCGCCGTCGCGTTCCGACGGAGGCGTCCCGTCGATCATCCGCTGCGCCCGCGGTACGAGATTCTCGTCGCGCGCACCGAGGTATCCGCGCTCGATGGCCGTCTTCGCGAGGTCGAAGACCTCGTCCGCCGGGCACCCGAGCCCCTTCGCGAAGCGCTTGAGCGTCGTGCGATCCGGAGCACCGGCGTTCGTGAATCGCAATCGCCGATGCGCGGTCAGGCCTGCGATCGCGAGGATCCGATTCTGCCTGGAGTCCGTCGCGATCGACTGGCTCTTGGACTGGAGCGTATCGGGGAGCGCTGGCAGGCTGATGCCCCGGACCCGTGCTTCGAGGATCGGGAGCGTGTCGCGGTAGACGGCGATCGCGTCCAGCTCGCCCGAGTCGGGCGTCGCGAGCGGCACCGCGAGCATTCGATTGAGCAGGAGCGCGCAAGCGATGTGGGCCTCGTCGAGCTCGCAGCCGCTTCGCTCCGCGACCAGGATCTCGAGATCGTCGAGCTGAATCGCACCCCCCGCCTCGACCAACGCTTCGAGGGCCAGCAGACAAAGGCCGGGCAGCTCGGCCAACCACGCGTCCCACCGCTCGCCGTTCATGAGGTGGTTGCGGAGCAGCGTTCGCTTCTGGGGCAGGCCCCGTTCCTTCGCCGAAGTTCCCACCAGCACGCCGAGGGTCGCATCGATGAACTCTTCGCCGAAATCCTCGAGCGGTACGCCGAATCCGCCGGAATCCTTCGCCCCCTTGCTCCCCCCTCGCTTCCTCTTAGCCATCCCCTTCGCTCCAGTCCTCGATGTAGAAACGATACCCCTGTTCCGTGAGAAAGAGCTGGCGCTTGAGGGCGTGTTCCTGCTCCACGGTATTGCGCGTCACGAGCGAATAGAAGCGGGCGCCACCGGGCTTCGGGCGCAGCAGCCGGCCGAGTCGCTGGGCCTCTTCCTGGCGCGAGCCCATGCTGCCCGAGAGCTGGATCAGGACGCTGGCGTCGGGCAGGTCGATCGCGAAATTGCCGACCTTCGATAGCGCGAGGCTGCGAATTTCGCCCTGACGGAAGGCCGAGTAGATCCGCTCCCGCTCCGCGTGCGGCGTGTTCCCCGTGATCAGCGGAAGGTCGAGCTCGTCGGCTGCCGCGCGCAGCGATTCGAGATAGGTGCCGAAGACGAGTATCCGCTCGCCCTCGTGTCGACTCGCGATTGCGGCCAATGCATGGCGCTTGCGCGGATTGGCCGCGGCGATCTTCGGTTGTTCCATCAGCGTCGCGCGCGCGTATTCGTCTTCCATCGCGGCGTCGAGCGGTACGCGCACCTCGAAACAGGTCGCCTCGGCGATGTGCCCGGAGAGTTCGAGCTCGCGCCAGGGCACGTCGAAGCGCTTCGGGCCGATCAGCGCGAAGACGTCCCCTGCACGACCGTCCTCTCGTACCAGGGTCGCCGTCAGGCCCAATCGGCGACGGGCTTGCAGCTCCGCCGTCAATCGGAAGACGGGCGCGGGGAGCAGGTGCACTTCGTCATAGACGATCAATCCCCAGGGCTCCGCCGCCAGTCGGTCGAAATGAACATGGCGGGTCGGTCCCTCTCCGCCGCGACGCGCGAGCATCGAGTAGGTCGTGATCGTGACCGGTCCGATCTCCTTGCGCTTCGCGTCGTAGAGTCCGACCTGATCCTCGGAGAGGCTCGTCTTGCTCGTGATCTCCCGCTTCCACTGCGACGCCGCCTCGCGACTCGTGACGATCACGAGCGCGCGCGTGCCGAGCTCGGCCATCGCCGCGATCGCGACGACGGTCTTGCCCGCTCCGCAAGCGAGCGAGACGATCCCGTGGCCGCCGGACGCCAGGAACGCGTCGACCGCGGCGCGCTGGTACGGGTAGAGGGAGAAGAGATCCGAACGCAGCGCGATCTCGCAAGGCGCGCCTTCCACGAACCCGGCGTGATCCGTCACCGGATAGCCCATCCGCAAAAGCACCTGCTTGACGCGTCCGCGCTCGGCTCGGTCGAGCGTGAAGCCGCCCGGACAGGGTCGAAGGATCTCCGCGGCGCGACGATCCGCTTCGAGCCGCGAGCGTACCAGCGGACTCTCGACCGAGAGCCGCAGGCCGTGCGCGTCCCGCTTCAGATCATGGAGGGCGCAGATCCCGTGACGTCCCATGCGCTCGGCCACTTCGTGCTCGACATGCTCGGGGACCGGAAAGCGGCTGATCGAGCGCAGGCCTTCGATCACGGCCTCGGGCTTCATGCCGGCCGCCGCGGCATTCCAGAGCGAGAGATCGGTCACGCGATAGGTATGGACGTGCTCGGGCGATTTCTCGATCTCCGCGAAAGGGGCGAGGGTCTGCCGTGCCGTCTCGTATGCCGGGTGATCCACCTCGACGAGGACGGATCGGTCGCCCTGCACGACGGCGGCGGGATCCTGGGACAAGCTCTCCATCTCTGCTGCCTTTCGCCTCCTGGGTGAGCCGTTCTTCGGGTTTCGCACCACTCACTCCCGGCCATCGTCACCCGGCATGATACGCCGCATGAACTCGTCGAAGAGGGGAGCATTGAAGGCCGTATCCCCATGGCTCGGGCTCCGGATCATACCCTTCGAAATCAGCTTACCCCGTGTGGGACCGAGCGAGGTGACCTGTCGTCCGAGCTCATTCGCGATGTCACCGGAGCGGTGCGGACCGGGCCCGGGCTCCGCCATGGCACGGAGATACCTCTTCTCGCTCGGCGTGAGACGGTCGAAGCGGACACGAAAGAAGCTCTCGTCGAGTGCGGCGATCGTGGTCGTCGAGGCGTGCTCCACGGCCGTCACGGAGATGGGGGACTCGTCGGCGGCATCCCAGGAATGCTTCCCCCACTCCTGGAGGAAGTACGGGTACCCACGCGTCTTCTCCAGGACCGCTTCGAGCGCTTCCGGCGCGAACTCGGCGCCCTCGGCTTCGGCCGGCTTGGACAGCGGGGACCGCGCCGCCTCTCCGGCTGCCTCGATCAGGACCTGAAGATCGCGTTCGAGGTCGCCGTTGTCGGCGAGGCCCGGCTCGGGCTCGAAGTCGAGGCCCACCTCGATGTCGTCGTACTTGACCTTGAGCGCCTTGGCGAAGCCGGCGAGCGCGCGGAGCCCCCGCTCCGCGACCGTCTTTGCACGCTCCAGTCTGGAGAGTCGAAGCAGAGCCTGGCGGAGCTCCGGGCCGGCAGGGCTGGAAGTGAGCGAGATTCCAGCGCTTCGAGTGGGATGGTGTGAATGCCTGACGGCTTACTGCCGCTGGCCCCGCCAAGAAGCTCTTCCGTTCGACGAGCCGGACGAGCCGGACGAGCCGGACGAGCCGGAGACGGCGACCCAGGTAGGAGGCCATATCGGCGAGTATATTGCCGACTGTCAGGATATTCGGCAACGATATGGCCAAATGGACGGATGGCGAGCCGCTACCCCCGCTGGGTTCTCATCTCGCGGCCGCCGCGTCCTGTTATTCAGCCTCCGCCATGATTCGCGCCAGGGTCTCCGCGAGCGAATCGATCGCGCCCCGATCGGGCAGCGTCACGGTCAGCGTCGGGCGTCCTTCGCCGTCCGCCCTGAGACACGCATCGAGTTGCTCGCGAACCGAGCGGGCCAGCTCGCGCGATCGCGGCGACTCCTCCACAGGGACGACGTCCGAGAGGAACCGGAACGCCGCGCCCAGCAGCTCGCCGCCCGCCTGGGAGACCCGCGCGCGCCGTGTCGCGTCTGGCTCCGGCCGAGCCGGCGATTCTTGCGCGGCGGGCTTGCGTCCGAGCAGCACTTCGAGCCGCTCGCGCAGCTGATCCACGCCCGTCAGCATGTCGACCGCCTCGACGTCGGAGTCCGGATCGAGCACGGCGTCGGCGAGATCCTGCTTGGCCGAGAGCGTCGAGAGGAGGTTCTCCTCGATCGTCTCCGCGGTCACGAGCAGGAAGACCTGGACCGGGCGCGACTGCCCCATGCGATGGGCGCGCGCGATGCGCTGCTCGAGCACGGCGGGATTCCAGGGAAGGTCGACGTTGATGACCGTGTTGGCGGCCTGCAGGTTCAGGCCCGTCGAGCCGGCGTTGGTCGTGAGGAAGAGTCGGCACGCCTCCTCGGTCTGGAACCGACTCACGAGCCGCTGGCGTTTCTTCTGGGGGACCTTGCCGTCGAGCCGGACCCACTCGATGGCTTCCGGTACCGAGTCACCCGACCGGCCCGATCGGTGACGCCCCTTCGTCGCGAGCCGCTTCTCGAGCCGCTCCTCGATCAGGTCGAGCATCGTCGTCCACTCGGAGAATAGGACGATCTTGCGGCCCTCTTCCTGCAGCAGCCCATCGATCAGCTCGTCGAGGCGTTCGAGTTTGCTCGAGTACCCGGGGCGGACCTTGTCGACGAGCGTCGTTCCGTCGGCCGCCATTCGGCACATGAGCAGCGCCCTCTGGAGCCGCAGCAGGTCCATCTCGCTGATGTAGGGCTTCCGTGCGATCTGGCTGACGATGCTCATGTGTCCGGCGTGCAGGTCCGCCTGCTGTTGCGTCGGAGCCAGGCGGATCAGCTCGGTGGACCGCGGAGGCAGGTCGCTCATGACGAGCTCGCGCGTGCGGCGCAGAAGGATCGGTTCGAGCGACTTGCGAAGCGCACCGAGTTCCTCGTAGCCGACGACGGCGCCGCGTTCGTTCGCACGTCGGTGTTCGTTGAAGAAGCGGAAGGCCGGGCCGAGCAGCCGCTCGTCGACGAGCTCGACGACGGAGTAGAGCTCGTCGAGTCGATTCTCGAGCGGCGTGCCCGAGAGTGCGAGCACGAAGGGAGATCGCAAGGCCTTCACGACCCGCGTGGTCCGCGCCTCCCAGTTCTTGATGCGCTGGGCCTCGTCGACGATCACGAGATCCCACGCAACGCGCTCGATCGCCGGCACGTCACGCAGGACCTGCTCGTAGTTGCAGATCGTGAAAAACGCGCCGGACGCGTACTGCTCGGCTCTCGCCTCGGCGCCGCCGAGCACGACTTGCACGTCCGCGTCGGCGAATCGTTCGATCTCGTTTCGCCACTGCGCCTTCAGAGACGCCGGGCAGATCACGAGCACGCGTGTTATGCCGGCCTCGCGGCGCAGCAGCTCGGCCGTGCCGATCCCCTGAATCGTCTTGCCGAGTCCCATGTCGTCGGCCAGGATCGCTCGGCCCGCGCCGACGGCGAAGGCGATGCCGTCGAGCTGATAGGGGAGCAGCTCGACGTTCAACAGGTTGCGACGGAGCGGATGACGTGCCGGATTCGAGCGGATCTCTTGAACCAGGCCCTGCATTCGATCGCGATGGAGTCGCTGATCGATCAGCTCGCGGGCGTCGGGGTGGACGTGCACCTCGACGCCGAGTCGGTCGAGTCGCCGCAGCCGCCGAACCAGACCGGTGATGTCGTCGATCGGCCGGTCCAGGAGTGGGCGAACGATCTTGTCTACATCCGCCGGTACGGAGCGGGTCGGTACGGCGAGTCTCAGACTCGCGCTCTCCCCATACTCGACGTAGAGCGCGAAGCGCTTGCGATGATAGGGGCGTCTGCGCTGGGCGGCGGTAGATCGCCGCTTCACCTTCCTCTCGACATGCAGGATGTGTTTGCACGTCCCCAGCGTGTTCTTCCGGAAGTCGGGGCACGCGCAGTAGGACTCGCCCCGTTCCCAGCCCCGGAGCGCGACCTTGTAGGTGCGTCCCGAGCCCGCGCTCGTCACGTGATAGTCGGTCCAGAGCCGCTGGGGCTCTTCCGAGCGAACGCGCATCTTCTCGTGCTTCGCCCGCTCCGCTCGATCGGCGAGGGCACGCTCGGTCGCCTCGCTCGCGGAGAGCGCGCCGATCGCGACCCGCTCGGGGGGCGGTTCCGCCAGGCCGAGGGCGGTCTTCTCTTCGAGCACCAGGGAGAGCACCGCGGCCGCATGTTCGCAGCGAGCCCTCGCGCCGCCGGATTCGACACAGTCGCAGGTCGCCACCAACGCGTCGATGTCGCCATCGAGTTCGAGAGAGACCCGCGCGGCACCCAGATCCAACGAGAGGCGCTCCGCCGTTCGAGCGATCTGGGTGTCGACGTCGATCTCGAGACTCCCGCCACGGGCGAGCAGCTCCTTGGCGTTGGGGCCCAGCAGCCGGCAGGCCTGCGCGTAGGTGAGGTGGGAGAGACGGTCGAACAGGGTGATGCGGCCGGACGTCGGCTTTCGAGTGGACACGAGAAGAGTCTCCGCGGCTTCGAGCGAGTTTGGGATGCGTCAACCCGTTGGCACCGAGATTTCCGGCCCCGGACGCGTCGCCAACCCTACCGAGCCGGCGGGCGGCGCGCAGACGCGCCCGGAGGGAGACGCCCGAGCCGCCCACCTCTTGGCGCGCCGGCGGCGTTCGATACGCTCGTGGACCCCATCGATCACGGCCGTATCCGCCCTCTCGGCCCGGTGGCGGGCCCGGTCCCGCGTGAACGACGAACGACGCATGAACGCACGGTGAAGTCCCTTGCCCCCCGAAGCCACCCCTTCGATCACATCCGACGTTGCGGCGCGGTCCACGACGACGGCGAAAGCCGAGCGCTGGACGCTCAATCGTGCAGGCATCGTGAACGTCTACCAGTACGGGAACGAGACGCTCGACTTCGGAGGCGGACGACTGCTGCTACGTGGTGTGAACGGCTCGGGCAAGTCGACCGCGATGAACATGCTGTTGCCCTTCCTGCTGGACGGCAACACGCGGCGGATCGACGCCGCGGGCGAGCAGTCGGGCGTGCTGCGCTCGTGGATGCTGTCGGGCCGCGATGAGGCGCAGCCGCAGGGCTATCTCTGGATCGAGCTGGCCCACGGCGATTCGACCTTGACCTTCGGCTGCGGCATCCGCGCCAATCGCTCGACCGAGCGCGTGACGACCTGGTGGTTCATCACGGAGAAGAGGCCGGGCATCGATCTGCACCTCGTCGAGGGGCGCGTCCCGCTGACGGCCGACAAGCTTCGGGCGGTGATCGAGCCGGGCGTGGTCTACAGCCACGACCAGCGCGCGGCCTATCGCGACGACCTCTGCAGGCGGCTCTTCGGAGGCGCCGACCTGGATCAGCATCTCCACCTTCTTCGCATCGTGCGCAACCCGCGCGTGGGGGACCGACTCGATGCGGACTTGCCACAGTATCTCGAGGATGCCCTGCCTCAGCTCTCGGAGGCAGCGCTCGATGACGCGGCGAAGCCGCTCGAGGACCTGGAAGAGCATCGCCGCAACGTGGCCGATCTTTCTCGCACCGCGGAGGCACTCACGGCGATCCAGGACGTCTACCGCAGCTATGCGCGAACCGAGCTGCATCGCATCGCGGCCGACGTGCTCGACGCGGTCCGGCACCACGACCGGCGCAAGCGTGCGGAGACGCGCGGCGTGGAAGCGCAGCGGGCGGCACTCCAGCAGATGGACGAGGCAGCGGCGACGAAGGAAGAGCATGAGCGCCAGATCGTGCGGCTACGCGAGGAGATCCGCTCGCTGGAAACGAGCGAGGCGTACAAGTCCGGGGCGCAGCTGAACGACCTGCGGAGCCATGTCGACTCTCTCGATCGAGCCGTCGAGAGTGCCCGTGACGAGGCAGCGCGCCGCCATCAGGCGACGGAGCACGCACGGGCAGCCGTCGCGAAGGCGCATCGAGAGACGGACACCGAGCACGATACGCTCCGCGAGCGCCTCGGGCGTCTGAACGACGTCGCCGCGAGCTGTGGCCTGCCCGCGCGTCCACCCGGCATCCCGTCGGTCCCTATCGGAGCCGAGAGTGGCGATGGTCCCGAGGTGCCATCGGACGGGATGGACGCGGCCGCGGCCGATCACCAGCTCGGCGATCTGCGCGGCATGGCGCGCCAACGCCGCGAAGACGTGCACGAAGTCGAGGACGCGCTCGGGAAGGTGGACGTCGCCGAGCGGTCGCTGCGCGAGGCCGAGCAGCGCGCGCATCAGGCCGGCGAGGCGCATTTCGCGGCGACCGGGGATCTCGATGAGGCTCGCCTCTCGTTCCAGACGCATATCGCGCGTTGGGAGGAGGCGGCACGTGCCTGGCTGGACGCGCTCGATGGGCATGATGCGTCCCATGGGCTCGGCAATCGGGAGGCGCCTACGGAACTCGGTGACTCCGTGAGCCGGGTGGTGCTCGGAGAATCACTGACGCCGCCGCTCCGAGAGCGCATCGATGTCGTGCTCGGGCGACATAACGAGGCGAAGGCCCGATGCGACGCGGCGCTCGAGCGGCACGACGAGACCGTCACAGAGCGGCAGATCCGCGTCGATGAACTCGCCGCGAAGGAAGTGGCCGATCCGCCCGCGCAAGTCTGGCAGGAACGCGGCCCACGCGCGTGTCTGGCGGAGCTCGTGGACTTCGACGACGCACTGGACGCGGAGGAGCGCGCCGGTCTCGAGGCCGCCATGGAGGCCTCGGGGCTGCTCGCTGCGGAGCTGTACGAGGATGGCACGCTCCGCCTGGCCGATGGTCAGCTGGTGGCCGACGGACGTGGCGACGAAGCGCCCTCGCCGCTCTCGCGTCTCCTGCGCGTCGACCTGGCGGACGACGCGCGCGCCCGGACGAGCGCGACGGTCGTCGAGCGCGTTCTGCGGAGTATCTCGTGTGACCCCGGCGCGGAGGCGTTCCAAAGCGTCGTGACGACGGTCGGAGAGTTCCGGCTCGGGGCGCTACGTGGCCGTCACTCCAAGCCGCGCGCGGAGTACATTGGGGTCGGTGCGCGGCGTGCCGCGTTGGAGCGCCAACGGGCCGAGGCGGCCCTGGCCCTCGAGCAAGCTCGTGAGGCGCGCGATCACGTCGCCGCGCAGGTCGAAGCGCTCGAAGCCGCGATCGCGGAGGCGCGTGCGCTCATCGAGGCGATTCCCGCCGATCGCGAAGTGATCAACGCGTTCGCGCGCCGCGAGCAAGCCGAGCGCCATATCGAGCGCGCCGCGCAGCGCCTGGCCGCGTGTCGGGCCGAACGAGAAGCGGCGGATCAGGAGCACGCCCGCTCCGTCGATCTCGCGCATCGCACGGCCACTCGGCTCTCGCTGCCGCGAACGCGAGACGCGCTCCGCCAGACCCACGCGAATCTCGAAGCGATCGCCAGTGACAGCTCGGAAGCGCAGCGCGATCTCGTTCGCCTCACACGAGCGGTCGAACGCTGGCGCGCCCGAGGGATCGATTGGCAACTCGCGCTCAGCGATCAGCAACGCAGCGAACGACGCTTCGAAGCGCTGAGTGGAGAGCGAGTCGAAAAGCAGGCCCGGCTGGCCGCCCTCGAGTCGACGATCGGCGTCGAATACGCCCGGGTCGTGGCCGCGATCGGGGCGGGCCAGAAGGATCTCGAGATCGCGGAGGCGAGCTTCGAGCAAAGTGAGAGGCGGCAGCTCGACGCGAGTGCGGAAGTTGCCGCGACACGCGAGCGACTGCGAACGGCCATCGCCGAGCGCGAGGAGGCCCACCAGCACTGCGTCCGAAAGCTCCCCCTCATGCGGGGGGCTTTGACGGTCGCGGGCCTCGTCGAGGCCGCGCTGAGCGCTCCCGAGGCAGACGCCTCGGCCTCGGTCGAAGCGGGCGCAGAATCGGCATCGGCATCGGCATCGGCATCGGTATCGGCGCCGTTCCCGACGGTCGACGATCACCCCGACGGCGCGCGACGCCTCGCCGAGGCCGTTTGCAACCGGGTGCCGGACCCCGGGAGCTCGACGACCAGTGCCGATGGCGTTCGGCAGTCTCTACGCCGCCGACGCGACACGCTCGGCGCAGGCTGGGACGCCGAGGACCACCAGCCCGATCCACTGCTTCCTCTCCGTATCGACGTCACCGGACCGCTCGCGCCCCAGGTCCCCCTTGCCGAAGCGACCGCCGCCGTGAGCGAGCAGCTCCGCACGATGACGGGCCTGCTGTCGGCGAAGCAGGATCAGGCGCTGCGCAACCTCTTGCAGGGATTGGTCGCTCGCGAGGTCGCGGAGAAGCTGCACGCCGCCGAGGAGTTGGTCGAGGCGATGAACCGGCGGCTCTCGACCATCACGACGACGCATGGGATCGGCGTGAGCCTACGATGGCGCCGCCGCGACGATCTCGAGGACGATCTTGCGCCGTTGGTCGCACTCCTCGCCAAGCCGCCGGATCTGCGCACGGCCGACGAGGACACGGCGCTTTCCGGGGCGCTGGGCGAACGCATCGACCAGGCCCGCCTTGGCGATCCGGATCTGCCGTATCGGGAGCTGATCGCGCAGGTGCTCGACTACCGGAGTTGGCATCGCATGCAGGTCCTTCTGCGTCGTCCGGGCCAGAGCGCCGCCCGGCTCACCCGACGCACCGCGCTCTCCGAAGGGGAGAAGAAGATCGTCTCTTACCTACCGCTCTTCGCAGCGGTGGCGGCGTCTTGTGATGGGCTGGCTGAGAGGGCTCCCGCCGCGCCGCGCTTCGTGCTGCTCGACGACGCTTTCGCCAAGGTTTCAGAGGACAACCACGCAAAGCTCTTCGGGCTGCTGGTCGAGCTGGATCTGGACTTCATCGCCACGAGTGAAAGGCTCTGGGGGACCCACGAGACGGTGCCCGAGCTCGCCATTACAGAGGTGATCCGCGATGCCGAGCTGGGCACGATCATGCTCGAGCACGCTCGGTGGGACGGACATCGGCAGGAGCTGTCGTGACGGCGTCTGGATCGCACACGTCCGCGCAGGAGCCGGCTTCCGCGTCTCGAGCCGACGAATCTTCCGCGCTTCTCGATCCCTTGGTGAACGTCTCGATCGATGACGACGGCCGATCGCTCTTCCGCTATGTGGTGGGCGAGGAGTGGATCGACTACCGCGCGATCATGGCGGTCTTCGCCGGTACGTTCTTCTCCGAGTTCACACCCGAAGAGGTGGCGAGCCGTTTGGCCGACGCCGGCCATTCGCTCGACGCGGCGACGGTGGGTGACCGGCTCGAGAGCCTGCGTCGCTGGGGCAACTTGACGGTCTCGTCCGCCGTGGGCAACCCGAGCAGCCTGGCCGAGTACTACCGACGGCGTAACCGCTACTTGATCACACGCGCGGGACAGGAAGTTCACCAGGTGGTCGAGGGCGTCCTGACCCGGGTCGATGAGGTGCGCGACGTCTCGACGGGCCGGCTGCGCGCGCTTCAGGACGCGCTCGATCGGTTGACCCGGCTCGATCCGGCGGCCGGCGATCCGAGCGCGCTGGCCGATGCCGTAGGGGCCGTTTTCGATCCTCATGAGGCCTTTACGAGCGAGATCACGCAGTTCTTCGCCGCGATCAACCAATGGCAGAGCCGGTACGATCTGACTCCCGACGAGCTCCGATTCTTCGCGGAGGTCCTCGTGGGCTACGTGGGCGAACGCCTCGACGAGATCGAACGCGCCTCGCGACCGATCGGACAGCGACTCGAGGCGCTGGCGCCGACGTTCCCGCTACTAGCCGAGCGGGCGAGCCACGGGTTGGCGAGTCGCGTCGATGCGGCGGGGCTCTCCGGCAGCATCGCGGTCAGCCACAGGGCGGGCTCCCGGGTCGACGACTGGGAACACCTGTGCGCGTGGTTCCTGCGTCGACCGGGGCGCCCGTCGCGGATCGAAACGCTCACCCGCGAGGCGATCGCGGCCGTGCGCACGCTGACCTTGAACCTGACTCGCCTGTCGCGATCGGGCGTGGGCGCGGCGTCGCGGCGCGCCGATCTTCTCCGGCTCGCGCAATTCTTCGACAGGGCGGATGCCGACGCTCTTCCTCAGATCGCTGCGGCGGCCTTCGGTATCGGGCCCGCCAACCACTATGGCGTGGTCGCTGAGGATGCTGACGATCCCGTGTCCACGGCCACCTCGTGGTGGGACGCGCCCCGAGCCCGCGTGCCCGTGTCGATCCGCGAGCGGGGCGAGACCACGAATCGCGGGAGCGCGAGTCCCATCCCTGATCGCACCCGGGAGCGGGAACTGCTGCGGCGACGTCGAGCGCAGGAACGCGCGGCACTCGAGCGGGTCGACCACGAGCTGCTCGACATCCGCGCGCTCGACGGCAGCATGCTCTCCGCGAGCGCTTTGATTCGCCTGCAGTCACTGGTATCCCGAACGCTTGGACGACTGGGCACGCGTGCACTCGTGGTCGAACAGGGCGATCGAGCACTCCTCTGTCGAATCGAGCGCAGCCCGGGTCGGCACACCCGAGTCCACTCTCCTGCCGGCGTGCTCACTCTTCAGGACCTGACGATCTCGATCGCGCCCCGCCTTGAACGGGAAGCGGCTTCACGGGAGCCCGCGGATGCCGTCTGACCATCATCCGCAGGCGATGTTCGAGCTGCGCGAGTGTGCGCGCCATCTGGTCCAGCATCCCTTGGTGTGCAAGGAGCACGATCCGGATCTCTTTCGCTTGCTGCGCAGGCACGAGACCGAGCTCGATCGTTGGTTCACGCAACGACTCGGGTATCGCCTGCACGTTGATGCCGACACGGCTCGGCTCTTCAAGACGGGCGCCGTTCCGGCGCATCGGCGGCTGCGTGCGCGAACGGGGCGTGCCTTCGTGCCGCTCGAGTACACGTTGCTCGCACTCGTGCTCGGGGCGACCGCCGCGGGGCCGGCGGTGATCAGTCTTCGGGATCTCGTCCAGCAGGTCCGTTCTGCCGCGGGTGAGGCTGAGATCGCCGTCGACGACTCTGCGGCGACGCGGAGGGCGCTCGTTGCAGTGATCCAGTGGATGATCGAGCAGGGGCTCGCGGCCGAAATTCATGCGGGAGTGGACGCCTATGCCGGTGACGCCGCCGCCGATGCCGTGCTCAGGTTCCGGCCCGATCGCATCGTGCTGCTCTCGCTCCCCGCTCTGGTCGGGGCCGAGAGCGCGGAAGAGTTGCTCGCCCGGGCCGAGCGCAGGAACGCCACGCGTCAGTGGATGCGCTGCCGCCTCGTCGAGGAGCCGGTCCTGTACCGTTCTGATTTGAGCGAAGCGGAGTGGTCGGAGCTGCGGCGGCGCCTGGGCGAGGAGGCGCGGGTGTTCGAGGAGATGTTCGGCATGACACTCGAGGCGCGCGCCGAGGGCGTGGCCGCCATCGATGCGGCTGGAACTTTTTCTGGGCAGCGCTTCCCCGCCACGGGGACCGTGGGTCATGCGGCGCTGCTTCTGATCGAAGCGCTTCGGGGTCGCGCAGAGACGACGATCGAGTGGGTCGAACTCATTGATCGGGTCGAGGAGCTGGTGACCGTGCACCGCCGCGGCTGGTCGAAGGACCTGGTGGCGGCGCCCGAGCGCCTCGCCCGCCAGGTCGTGGAGCTGCTGGTCGAGTTGCGGCTGGCGCTGCGTGTCGAGCTGCCGGACGCCGATGTCGGCGTCGCGGACCAACCCGGCCAGGCGAGGGTCGGGTTTCGGCTCTTGCCGGCCGCGGGGCGCTTCCTCGCCACGCTCCCGGAAGAGGACGCGGAATCCGACGAACAGGTGTCCCTGTGGTGAGCGTCCCGGACTCGCTGGCGTCGGGTGAACTCGACGCACTCTGGGAGCGGGTTCGGGATCGGCTCGAGAAATCGGGTGTTGCCAACCGCGGACGGTTGCACACTCCCGAGCTCTCTTCGCCGGGGCGGCTCGTTCTTCAGTCTCTGATCGACCGCCGCCCTGGCGCCACATTGAATCTCGGTGTTCTCGAGGTCGGCTTGCGCAGACTCGGCGTGGGGGAAGATCTGCCGACGGCACTCGCAGCACTGGGTTTTCCGGTTTCGAGTGAGCCGGCCGATCGTCGTGCGGAGCGCGCGGAGCGCCGCCTAGCACATGAGGTGGCCCGCGCGGCATGCGACTCCTGGCCAGAGCCGTGGGCAACTGTGTGGATCGATGGCGTGATCCGAGCGGGTGTCCTGCGCGGGTTCGACGCCGACCAAGCGAGTAGCCTCGTCGGACAGGTTCGACGGGTGCTCGATCGACTCGAGCAGAGTCCGGCCGGGCGTATGAGCCGGGTCGACCTGGCTGCGCAGATCCTGGGCTCCTCCCACGCGCTCGATACGGGGACCCGTCTCGAGGCTGCGGTCACACGTGCCTTGCGCCTGAATCTCGGCGAGGACGAGGCCCGCGGTCTCTGGGAGCAGGCGGGCGTGCATCTCGATCTGACGTCGGCTCCGGTACTGACCTGGAGCATCCCATTCAAGAGTGACTGCCGTCTCGCGGCTCTTTCGACCACAGCTGCTGCGTGCGGGATCCCGCTCCATCTGAGCCGGTTCGCTCTGGAGCACCACCCTGCCCAGGTGGCGCGCGATACGCCCCTGCTGGTGGTCGAAAATCCGCGGATCGTCGAGGCGGCTGCGCAGGCTCGCTCGTCTACGCCCGTGATCTCTACGAACGGGCAACCTTCTTCTGCTGTGCTCCTGCTGCTCGCTCAACTGAAGGAATCGGGGGCCGCGCTCTACTACCACGGCGACTTCGACACACCCGGACTCGCCATCTGTGCGCGGATGACGACCTTGGGACTCAAACCGTGGCGCATGAACGCCGGCGACTATACCAAGGCGCTCGACGCCGCCGAAGCCGAGGAAACGCAGCTCCCGCTGGACACGCTGGAGCCGGGTCCCACACCGTGGGATCCCGCCCTTCGCGACCTCTTCGACCGCGAGCGTCGCGTCGTGCACGAGGAGCGGCTACTGCCATCGCTCATCGAGGCTCCGCTCGTGCGGGGGTGAAACCCGGGCGGAGACCGCTGTCGGTCCTCAATATTCGTCCGGTAGGCGTCGCGGCAGCGATGCGCGCGGGCAAAGAGATTGACACGCGGTCGCGCGTCGCTCATCGACATGATGAACTCCACCGCCATTTGAGGTTCGGCTCGAGCATTCCGGCCGGTACGGTCACGCCAGAACCTCGTCGTTCGAGTTCGCCTCCTGGCTTCGCGGGAATCCCTACCCGGCGCGCCAAGCGGCTATTCTGTCAAGAGCAGACAGGAGCGATTCGAACTTGAACTGGGAAGCCATTGCCGCGATCGGGGAAGCCGTCGGAGGCCTCGCAGTCATTGCGTCCCTGATCTATCTCGCCGTTCAGATTCGCCAATCTCGGCAACTCGAACGCGCTGCCAGCATTCGAGAGATGTTTGCAAAAGGCAGCGACATGGTGGGCTATACGGCCCTCCACCCGGAGAAGCTCGAGACGATCAGGCGAGGCGTCGCCGATTTTTCCGGGCTCTCCGTCGAAGAGATCGACATCTTCAACGGCTGGGGCGTCCACTGCCTCGTGACCGTCGAACAAGCGATGTACATGCGCCGCGACGGACTCCTACCCGAGGCCTCCTGGCGCGCGTTCGAGAACTACGGCCTGGCCATCATATGTTCCGCAGGCGGCTCGGCATGGTGGTCGACCTACAGCGGTGTCATCGGCCAGGAATTCGTGATCGCCCTGAATGAAGCTGCAAGCCAGGCGGAGGATGAACGTCCGTCGATTTACGACATCCATCCGCATTGGCAGTACTGAAGACGGGTTCGGCCCGACTCCCCCCACAGCCACTCCCCCCAGGCAAACCGCCGTACCCGCCGAGACGCCGCCACTCTTCGCTCTCCCCGCTTCCGACTCCCGGGCACTAAGGCGTCACCGTTTCAGTATCGCGCCCCGACCGAAGCACCCTACCCGGGAGCGCCCCCGTGTACTCCCCGTTAGTCACGATCGGCGTGCCACCGACCAGCACATGGTCGACGCCGATGGCGTCAGCGTAAAGCCGCCCTGCGCCGGCCGGCAGATCGTTTCGCGTGTAGACCGGACCCGACGCGATCGTATCCGGGTCGAAGACGACGAGGTCGGCCAGGTACCCCTCCTCGACGCGACCGCGATCGCGCAGGCCGAAGAGTCGCGCGGGCTTCTCGGTGATCTGGTGAACCGCCTCTTCGAGGCTGATCAGACCGAACTTCCGAACGCCGTCCGAGAGCAGGTGGGTCGTGAGCGCGAAGGCGTCGAGCATGTCGAGGTGTGCGCCGGCGTCCGAGGCGCCGAGAAGGGTGCGGTCGTCTTGCCAGAGCTCGGCCCTCTGCTTCCAGGTCGCCTCGTCGTCGCCGATGGGCTCGGGCATGAACGAGGTGCGCAGATCTTCCGAGAGGGCGAGGTCGAGCAGGGCGTCGAAGGGCTCGGTTCCGAGCTCGGCGGCGATCTCGCCGATGCGCCGCCCCTGGTGCCGTTCGTTCGCCGCGGTGAAGACCTCGTCGACCTGCATCTCCTCCCACTTTGCGAAGCTGCGCAGGATGCCCGACTCCTTCGACTTCGCCCCGCGGTCGAGCGCCGCGCGGACTTCTGGATCGCGCAAGCGCTCCATTCGTTCGGGGATCGGCAAGCCGATCACGTCGGCCCAGCCGGCGAAGGCATCGAAGATGAAGCCGGTCACGAGGTTGATCCGCACGCGCGGCGGCGTCGCCATGATGAGCGCGACGACCTCGGCGCCGCGTTCGCGCGCGTGGTCGCTGGCGGCGAGGCGCGCCGCGACGCCCTCCGGGTCGGCTGCGTCCGCCGAGAGCACGTTCCAGTTGAGCGGGCGGTTGGCCGCCAGCGAGAGATCCGTCATCAGCGCACGAACCTCGTCCGTGAAAGCTGCAGGACCGGGCAGGAACTCGAGGCTGGTCCCCGGGTGGTCTCGACAAACACCGGCCAATGCCACCAGCTCCTCGCGGCTAGCGTGGCGAGACGGCACCGGCCGGCCGTCGCCATCGTTATGCGCCGGCGAGACCGCCGTGGAGAAGCCCATTCCGCCTTCGCGCAAGGACTTCGCGAGCAGCGACTTCATGGCCTCGAGGTCGGCGGGAGAAGCCTCTTCGCCCACGGCTCGGGGTCCCATCACAGTGCGGCGAATCGCGGAGTGCCCGACCATGAAGCCGGCGTTGATGGCGAGCCTTCCTTCGAGCAGGCCGAGGTATTCGCCGAAGGAACGCCAGCTCTACGGCACGCCCTCGCGAAGACTCTCGAGCGGCATGCCCTCGACCCGGGCCAGCATCGGCATGAGGTAGGACGCCGCCTCGTCGGAGAGCGGTGCGATGCTGAAGCCGCAGTTGCCGCCGAGCACGGTCGTGACGCCGTGGTAGCACGAGGGTGAAAGCGTCCCGTCCCAGAAGACCTGGGCGTCGTAGTGGGTGTGGGGGTCGATGAAGCCGGGCGCAACGACGCGCCCGCGCGCGTCGATCGTCTGCCGCGCTTCCTGCGGCGCGTCGCCGACCGAAACGATCCGTCCGTCCCGAATTCCGACGTCGCCTCGGCGCGAAGGCGACCCAGTGCCATCGATCAGCTGGCCACCTTGAATGAGGATGTCGAGCATGAGGCCTCCGCGGTGTCGGGTTCCGCGAGTATAGACGGAGGCGGTCCGACGCGGGGCGAGACGACTTCTGTGTGGGCGCGTTGACAAGGTTCCCGACGCCCACGTAGATTCGAAGTGATCGGGACCCGGGAGGTCGCAGATGAGTTTGCAGGTCGAGCGTCAGGCGGGAGCGCTGGGCGCGTACGTGACCGGCGTCGACCTGTCGAAGCCCGTGGAGGACGCGACCTTCGAGGCGCTCCACGACGCCTTCCTGGAACATCACGTCATCTGCCTGCGCGACCAGGACATCACACCGCAACAGCAGCTGGACTTCTCCGCGCGTTGGGGGCCGATCTTCCACCATCCCTACGTGCCTTCGATCGATGGGTACCCGGGGATCATGGAGGTCTCGGATCCGCATCCGACGACCGTCGTCTGGCATTCGGACACGAGCCATACGAAGGCGCCGCCGCGCATGTCGCTGTTGCTCGCACGGCGGGTGCCCGAAGTCGGCGGGGACACGATGTTCGCCAGTCAGCACGCCGCCTATGACGGCCTCTCTCCCGCGATGCAGCGAATGCTCGACGGCCTCCGCGCAGCCCATGAGGGAACAGAGCTCGCGGACGAGGCGGGCGTGCCCCGGGCCGTCGTCGAGTCTTTGCACCCCGTCGTGCGCCGCCATCCCGACACGGGGCGGCCCGCGCGCTACGTCAATCGGGACTACACGAAGCGCTTCGAAGGCATGACCGAGGAGGAGAGTCGACCCCTGCTCGACTTCCTCTACGCCCAGGGCTGCCGCAACGAGTTCACCTGGCGACATCACTGGCGGGTCGGAGACCTGCTGCTCTGGGACAACGCGAGCGTGCAGCACATCGTGGTTCCGGACGTCGAGCCCGGCGAACGATCGCTCCACCGGGTCACCATCGAGGGCGAGCCGCCGATCTAGGTCAGAGGCTCACGCTCGATCGAGCTCGCGACCTATGTTCCATGCGACGAGGCGGCGGAGCAGCCGACTGCGACGGGAGGAGAACGCGTATGACGATCCATCGAGCTGGCCTGACGTTCTGGCTGCTGTTGTTGTCGATCGGATGCGGGATGGCGGCCGCGCCGCCGCTCGAGCCGACGAGGTCGCCGGCGATCGCCACGGTTCCTGATGAAGCGGGCCCGGATCCCTGGACCCACCTCGACTTCCAGAATGATCCCGACGCCTTCTCGTTCGCGATCGTGACGGATCTGCAGGGCGGCTATCGGGCGGGGGTCTTCGAGGCGGCCATCGAGAAGCTGAATCTGGTTCGTCCCGAGTTCGTCGTGAGCGTGGGCGATCTGATCGCGGGCTACACCGAGGACGAAGCCGAGATCCGCGCGCAGTGGGATTGGTTCGACGGTCTGGCTGACGGGATCGACGCTCCCTTCTTCTATACACCCGGCAACCATGACTTCAGCAACGAGGTGATGAAGCAGATCTGGCACGAGCGTCACGGTCGCGACTACTACCACTTCGTCTACAGGAACGTCCTCTTTCTCGTGCTCAATACCGAGGAGCCGCCGATCCCGAAGGATCCGGAGATGGAGGCTTTCATGGGAAAGATGCGCGAGCTGCGGGAGACGGATCCCGAGGCGATGGTCACGTTGATCACGGAGAACGTGAATCGCACGATGCCCGGGATCGGAATCAGCGACGCGCAGGTGGCCTACTTCGAAGATGTGATCGCGGCGAACCGGGGCGCCCGTTGGACCTTCCTTCTGATGCACAAGCCGGCGTTTCAGGGCGACGGCAATCCGCAGCTCAACCGGATCACGGCGGCCCTCGGCGATCGACCGTACACGGCGTTCGCCGGCCACATCCACAACTACCGACGATTCGAGGTCGGGCCCCGGGTGCACTACCGCCTGGGATCGACGGGTGGATCGACCCTGCCGCTGCCGATGGGCAACATGGATCATTTCGCCTGGGTGACCATGACCGAAGCGGGGCCGACGATCGCGAACCTCGTCCTCGACGGAATCCTCGACGACCGCGGTCCCACTTCGCCCGGGGATCGGTTGTGGAGGTTGCGGGAGGAGCCGGCCGACGTCCGTTGATTCGTCCCGGCACCTTGCGTGCTGGCCCTACTATCCTGGGCGACGCAGCGCGAGGGAGGCAGCTCGATGGGTGATTCCACTGACGGCGACGAGGCTCGGATCGAAAGCTGGGCGCAAGCGATCTTCGAAGCCCAACGAGATCACTTCCAGATCCCGGCACCGACCAGTGAATTCGGGCCTCTCTCCGTCGACCAGGCCTACGAGGTCCAGGCGCGCGTCGTCGCCTTGCGTGTCGAGGCGGGCGAGCGCCAGGTTGGCTGGAAAGTCGGAGCCACGAGCTTCGCCATCCTCGAGCAGTTCAAGGACATGATCGACGGGCCGAGCTACGGGGCGCTCATGAGCGCGACGACGTTCAGCGATCCCGAGTACGTTCGCGCGGGCGACTTCTTCACGATCGGACTCGAGCCCGAGATTGGCGTGGTCCTCGACAAGCCCCTGCGCGGACCGGGTGTCACCAATGTGGACGTGCTCGGTGCGGCCGCCGGGGTCGTCGCCGCGGTCGAGATCCTCGACGGACGGATAGAGCCCGATTCGGGAGGCGGCCTCTCGGACGGAACCGCGGACAATGCCTGTCACGGCGCCTCGGTTCTGGGGACGCTCATGCGCCCGGCCCGCGGCTTCGACTTCATTCACGAAGGGGCGGTCGCCCGGAACAACGGCCGACTTTTCGCGAGCGCGTGCGGTGCCGAGGCATTGGGGAACCCCCTGTCTGTCGTCAGCTGGCTCGCGAACGAGCTCGCGAAGCACGGACGCCAGATCGAGGCGGGGCAGGTCATCTCGACGGGTTCCCTCACGAAGGTGCTGCCGGCCGAGGCCGGCGATGTGATCGAGATGTCGTTCTCGAACCTGGGCTCGATTCGGTTCGCGATCGAGGCCTAGCGTTTCGAAAACCTTGTACTCAAACCTGGCGACCGATCACTACCGCGGCCCCGCGCATCCGCGCCTGAATCGAGAGGAACGACGTCATGCCTACCCGTTCGACCTGTTTCCGAAACTCTGCAAGACGCACGACGCGTCTCCTGGTCTTCGGCCTGATCGCCTCCACCGCTTCTCTGGCCCAAGCCGCCAACCAGGGCCTCGGCGCCGCCGACGCCGCGATCGCCGCCTGGTTCGAAACGCCCCGCCCGGTTCGCAACGTCCAGCCCATACCGGGCGAGGAAGTCACGATCCTCCGCTCCTTCAAGATCGAGAAGGGCACCTACGACGAATTCCATCGCCGGAGTCGCGAGGAGGTCTGGCCCTTCTTCGAGAAGATCGGCGCGCGGGTGATCGGCATGTGGCAGGTCGTCCCCGACGCTCTGGACGCCGAGAACGCGCCGGAATACGACGAGGCGATCCTTCTCACGCGCTATGCGAGCCTCGACCATTGGCGAGCGAGTCGGCGCGGCATCGACCTCGGCGGCAACGGGCCCGACGCGCAGGCCCTCGCGGCCGCCCACAGCTACCGCCAGAGCGTCACGCTCGAGACGACGTTCAAGGTGCTCCGGGGCCGGCCCGCCGACAACGGGCCGTACTTCATGCCCGCCTTCGAGGAGTGAAGGGGGTCGCGTCGCGCGGCGAAGCGCGATCGCCTCCGCTGCGCGAGAATCCGCAGAACGTGATCGATCTACGCAGCGATACGGTGACCCGACCCTGTGATGGGATGCGGCAGGCGATGAGCGAGGCCGTCGTGGGCGACGACGTCTTCGGCGAGGATCCGACGGTCAACGCGCTGGAGGCGCTCGCCGCCGAGCGCACGGGGAAGCCGGCCGCGTTGTTCGTCAGCAGCGGGACCCAGAGCAACCTGCTGGCGCTGATGAGTCACTGCGATCGCGGCGACGAGTACATCGCCGGGCAGGACGCGCACACCTACCGATTCGAAGGAGGCGGTGCGGCGGTGCTCGGCGGGATCCAACCGCAGCCGCTGCCCTTCAACGAGCGCGGCGAGCTCGACCTCGACGACGTCGCGCGGGCCATCAAGCCGGACGACTTCCACTTCGCGAAGACGCGGTTGATCTGTCTCGAGAACACCCAGGGCGGGAAGGTGCTCTCGTTGGACTACATGCAGCAGGCCGCGGAGCTCGCTCGATCCCGTGGGTTGAATATCCATCTGGATGGCGCGCGGGTATTCAACGCGGCCGTCGAGCTGTCGGTCGACGTGCGGGAGATCGCCCAGCACTTCGACACGGTCTCGATCTGCTTGTCGAAGGGGCTCGGCGCGCCGGTCGGGTCGGTGCTGGTCGGCGAAGCGGACGTGATCCAGCGCGCGCGCCGGATGAGGAAGATGCTGGGAGGTGGCATGCGTCAAGCGGGCATGCTCGCCGCGGCGGGGATCTTCGCGCTCGAGAACAACGTCGATCGCCTCGCCGAAGACCATGCGAACGCCAGCGCGCTAGCGGAGGGTCTCCGTTCATTGCCGGGGTTCGAGCTACGCGAGGCACCTCAGACCAACATGGTGATGTTGAGCGTCACCGGAGACCGGATGGGATCGCTCATCCCCTGGCTGGCCGAACGTGGTGTCCGTATCTCGGGGGGGCGCTGGGTCTGTCACAAGGATGTGAGCGAGCCCGACGTCGAACGGGTGATCGCCTTGTGTGGCGAGTTCGCCGGTTAGTTCGGCATGCCCTCGCCGGTTGAATCGTCCATGTCCAGGTCCACGACCTCCGCCGTCGACGCGCATCATCATCTCTGGGACCTCGGCGTCGCGCACTACGCCTGGCTGCATCCGAACCCGAACGGCGATCCCTTCCCCGGCTTCGAGAAGATCTGCCGCGACTACACGGTCGCGGACTATCGCGCGGAGATCGGCGGACACGGCATCCTGAAGTCGGTCCACGTCCAGGCCGAGCACGACGCGAACGATCCTGTGCGCGAGACCGCCTGGCTCCAGGGGATCGCCGATGATCCACGATCCGGTGGGTTCCCGAACGCCATCGTCGCCGGCGCCGATCTGGCGCGCCCGGATGCGGAGGCGGTCCTCGAGGCGCAGGTGAGTCACGCGAACGTCCGCGGCGTCCGGCAGATCCTTAGCCAACGAGCGACGGCCGCCTCCGGTAATCCTGCGGAGACGGCGCTCGCCTCCCGCGCCGCGCAGCTCCAGGACGAGCGCTGGCTGGAGCAGTTCTCGCTCTTGCGTCGCTTCGACCTGTCTTTCGATCTGCAGCTCTTCGCCTGGCAGCAGGAGGAGGCGAAGACGCTCCTGCGTCGCCACGACGACACGCAGATCGTGTTGAACCACACGCTGATGCCCTTCGATCGTTCCGACGACGGGATGGCCCTCTGGCAAAGCGGCGTCGAATTCTTCGCCGCTCACCCGCACGTCGTCCTCAAGATCTCCGGACTCGGCATGGCGCCGGGCGGTTGGGATGCCGAGCTGAACCGGCGCTTGGTGGTCGAAGCGATCGAAGCCTTCGGAACGGACCGCTGTCTCTTCGGCAGCAACTTCCCGATCGACGGGCTCACCGCGAGCTACGCCGCGGTCTGGGGCGTGTATCGCGATGCGATCGCGCCGCTGTCCGAGGACGAGCAGGTCGCGATCCTGCGCGGCAACGCGGAGCGCGTCTACCGGATCTGATCGCGAGGTCGGGAAGCCGGTGCGGCGGCTGCCCGCACCTCGCGCCACATTGCCCCTTCGCCCCTTCGCCCCTCCGCCCGCGTAGGCCCGCGCCGCCGATTCCGCGGCCGGGAATCGCACCTTCCGTGAACCGCTTCACGGAGCGCCCGCCCCACGCGACCGAGACTTCATTTGTCGCTCGAGAATGAGCGCGAATGAAGCGGGACGGCCCGCGCTGAACGAGGAGGGTTCTCGATGGCACGGATCAGCGAATCAGGACACGGAAGATCGAACCGCGCACGCCGGACAGCGATCCTTCACAGCCTCGTCCGCGCGACGCTGCTGCTCATCACGTTCCTCGGCGCCGGCACGGCGGGCGCCGCGAACTTCAACGTGAACTCGACCGGCGACAGCGGCGATGCCACCCCGGGCGACGGCACGTGTTGGACCGGCGCCTGGGTGATGGTGGGCCAGTTCGGCGTCTACGAATGCACGCTCCGGGCCGCGATCGAGGAGACGAACTACTTGTCCGGAGCCGACTCCATCGGCTTCTCGAGCCTGCTCAATCCCAACGTGTACGGCAACGTGATCATCGCCCCGTTCTCGGCCTATCCGGTGATCACGAGCCCGCTCACGATCGACGGCACGACGATCCCCGAGTATGACGACGCCGACCCGAACGCCTTTCCGGTGATCGTGCTCGACGGAAGCTTCCTGGGCGGCAGCGCCATTCCCGGACTGACCCTCGGCGAGACCGCCGACGGCAGCGTGGTCCGGGCGCTCACGATCATCGCGTTCCCGGCGCACGGCATCTCCCTCGGCGGGGCCGACTCGGTCCTGATCGAGGGGAACCACATCGGCCTCGACCGCGGCTTTCGACCGGACGGCAACGGCGGGGCCGGGATCTACGTCTACTCGTTCTCCACCTCTCCGACGATCGGCAAGGAGCTGGACCCGCTCACCGGCTTCGAGGGGCGACCCAACGTGATCTCCGCAAATGCGACGAGCGGCGTCGTGATCCACGGCAACGGCGCCGAGGTGGCGGGCAACCTGATCGGGGCCGATCCGACCGGCAACGCGGTCAGCTCGATCTGGGGCGCGCTCGGCAACGGGCTCCACGGTGTCGAGGTCGTCGGAACCGCATCGAACGCGACGATCGGAGACGCCTATCAGCTTCCGTTCACCAGCGTGTGGTACACCGGAGGCAACGTCATCGCGGGCAACGGCCAGAGCGGCATTCGTATCCAGTCGAACCAGTCGGGGATCGCGGTCCATGCGAACCAGATCGGCGTGGGCGCGGACGGCACGACGCCGCTGGGGAACGCCGCGCACGGAATCCTGATGGAGACCGCATACGACACGACCATCGGCGAATACGTCGGCACCGGCGTCGGTCTGAACCCGGCCCGCGGCAATCACATCGCCCACAACGGAGACATCGGCGTCCTCGTGAGCGGACACCGCAACGCTGTCCGCGGCAACGTGTTCGGCTCGAACGGTCAGCTGGCGATCGACCTCGCCGGGAACGGACCGACGGCCAACGACTACCTCGACGAGGACGGCGGGCCGAACTGGCTGCAGAACACGCCGGTCCTCGACGCCGGAAATACCGCCTACGACGCTCTCGGGAGCGTCGTCTACGCGCGCTACCTGGTCGACAGTTGGGGCGACTCCGCCTATCCGCTCGTGATCGACTTCCATGTCGTCGGTCCCGATGGCGTCGAGCCGGGGGCCTGGATCGGCTCGGACATGTATGAGTGGCCGAACGCGACGCTCGATCGAGACGTGGCCTTCACGCCCGCCGTTCCGCTCACGGGCAGCGAGACCATCGTCGCGATCGCGACGGACGCGGACGGAAACTCGAGCGAGGTCGGCAACGTGGTCCCGCTGCCGGAGCCGGGGCTCGCGACGGGGCTCCTCGCGTCGATCGGTTGGTTGGCGCTGGTCGGGCGTCGGCGGGACGACGGCCTCGCGACTAGCGCGGCCTGACTCGCTGTCCCGCCCGAGCTCCCTCGCCGTCCATGAAGAAGTGAAAGAAGCGGGAGGGCGCGAGGAGCGAGAGCTTCCCCCCGATCAGTCGCATCAGGTCGGTGAATTTCAGGGTGTAGATGTTGAGGAAGGTCCAGGTGTCGGGGACCAGGATGAGCTTGCCGCGGTCGAGCTGCTTCAGAGCCTGTTCGACGATCGCCCGGGGCTCCATCGAGACCCCGAGCCACTTGATGAACCGACGACGCGTGGGCGTGATCTTGGCGTCGAAGCTCCGAGAGCCCTCGATCCCGCTCAGGTGCACCGAAGCGACGCGGACGTTCGACTCGCGATACTCGATCCAGAGGCTTTCGCAGAAGATCCGAAGCCCCGCCTTCGTGCCCTGAAAGACCGAGTCGAAATCCAGCGGCGAGAAGCAGTTGACCTCGTTGAGCATCACGATCGCGCCCTGCCGCCGCTCGACCATCTCGGCGCCGTAGTGATGCGAGAGCGTGACGGGCAGCTCGTAGTTCATGCGCGCCATGGCTCGTTTGTCGTCGAGCGACATGAGGTCGAAGTGGCCGACGTGGTGGATGTTCGCGTTGATGACCAGGAAGCCGATCTCGAGGTCGCCGGTCGCATCACGGAGCGAATCGATGGCCGTCTCTTTCAGCAGGTCGAGCGCGATCGTTCGCGTCTCGACGCCGTACGTCGCGCTGATTTCCGAGGCGAGGGCGTCGAGTCGCTCCTTTCGGCGGGCCACCAACGCGACGTTCATGCCCTTCGCGCCGAGCTGCCGGGCGAACTGCTCACCGACGGTCTCGCTGGCGCCGATGACGAGCGCCCAGGCGCCGTAGAGGTCCGAGTAGGTCACGACGACACCTGCAGGACGATCTTTCGGTGGCTGTCTGCACCCATACGCTCCCCTCCGATCTCGTTGGATTCGATTGGGCGGGAGCTTATCCGCGACGTCGCTCCGAAAGGGGGGCGACCGTCCGACGCGAGCGCGACCGGAGTCCAGAAATCGGACGCCTCTCTCGCGTCCCGCCGCCTAGCTCGCGAGCGCGCTCTCTTCCCGCCGTCGAACCGGCAGCGCCGTGTAGCCCCCGACGTGCAGGTTCTTCATGCGCACGAGCTCTCCAGCCACTTCGAGCTTCGGCAAGAGTGGCAAGAGCTCCGTGAACACGGCTCGCAGCTGCGTCCGCGCTAGATGCGCTCCGATGCAGAAATGCGGTCCGTATCCGCCGAACGCGAGATGCGGGTTCGGGTCACGACCGATGTCGAACTCGTAAGGCCGATCGAAGACTTCTTCGTCGCGATTGGCGGACGGGTACCAGAGGCTCACCGACTCGCCCTCGCGAATCTTCTGCCCCCCGATCTCGAAGTCGGCGACCGCGGTCCGCATGAAGTGGATCACGGGCGAGGTGAACCGAAGGATCTCTTCGACCGCCGAGTCGATGAGCGAAGGATCCGCGATCAGTCGATCGAGCTGGTCCGGGTGTTCGAGCAAGAGGTGCACGCCGCCGGTCGTCGCATGGCGGGTGGTGTCGAGGCCCGCCGCGATCAGCAACATGACGTAGGAGACCAACGCCTGCTGGGGCAGGGGCTCTCCTTCCACCCGCGCTTCGAGCAGCGCATCGAGAAGATCGTCCGCCGTCGCGCCGCGTTCGCGGGCTTCTTCGATCATCTGCGCGAGGTAGCGCTGGCCTTTGCCCTCTGGATTGAAGAAGACGCTCGCGGCGTCCTCTTCGGTCTGGCGCTTCCGCTCTTCCGATGAGCTGCGGACGGTGTCCTCCCAGAGCGTGAAGAGCTCGTCGTGCTGGTCCGGCGGAACGCCGAGCATCTGGAAGATCGCGGCCGTCGGCACCTTGACCGACAGGTCCTGCACGAGGTCGAGGGGCGCGCCGTCTCCGCCTTCGTCGGCGAGACGCCCGGCGAAGCGGCCCACGTAGTCCTTCGCGAGCGCGGCGATCTTCGGCGCGAAGCTTCGCATCGCGCGGGGCGTGAATTGCTTGCTCGTCAGGTTGCGGTAGGGCAGGTGGTGGGGCGCATCCATGTCGTTGAACGACAGCGGCGCACCGTTCGCCGGCCCGAGCTGCGCTTCGAGCGCCTCGCGCGTGGCCCACATGTGGCTCTGTACCGGCCGCTGAAAGAGGCGCAGCCGGCGTCGGCTCACGAACACGTCGGCGCGCTTCGAGATCGCCAGGATGTCGGCGTGCCGCGTGACGGACCAGAAGGGCTCGTAGTCCTCGGGCGGCTCGTACCAATGGATCGGCGCGTCGCGACGCATCCGATCCCATTCGTCCCAGGGGTACCCCTCGGTCCCCATCCGATCTTCGTCCGTAAGCCGCAGGGGCCCCATCGATTCAATGCTCATGGCCCGACCATATCACCGCCGAAGCTCCCTTGCGCGCCGCCGAGAAGGGCCGAGAGGCGACGCCTACTGCCCGGAATCGGTCGACTCGTGATCGGGCCGATCCTCATGGAGCAGCCGGTCGATCGCGATTTCGCCGAGCGGCACGGGTTCCTTCACGCGGAGGCTCTCGACCCACTCCCGGGTGAAGTCGCGGTCGAGGACGACGTGCAGTCCGGCGATGGCGAACGAGGCGATCAGCGAGCCGAGGGTCGCGAGCGCGCTGTCCTTGTGGGAGTCCCAGACGTCACCCTGGGTCCCGAGGTAGGCCATCCCGAGGTCGCCCCCGAAGATCAGCGCCGCCGCCCATTCGATCATCTCGAAGAGCAGGGAGCTCGACATCACGACCAGCAGGGGAAAGAGATAGCCCCAGAGGCCACGCGCATTGGCGACGCGCAGGAAGATCTCCCGCGTCGGATAGGTGATCAGCAAGCCGTAGAGGAAGTGGACGATCCGGTCGTAGTGATTGCGCTCCCAGCCGACCAGGTCGTTGAGCCCGCGACCGAAGAGCGACTCGAAGGCCGCGTCGTAGGGCACTTCGGCGTAGGTGTAGTGCGACCCGATCTCGTGCAACACGAGGAAGCCGAGGAGGGACACGTACGAGATCCGAGACAGGGGGAGACGTCGATAGGTCGCGATGAAGAACGGGACCAGGAGGAAGACCAGCACGTTCTCGAGCAGCCAGTCCTCGCGATACGACGGCGACCAGGCGAGCGCCAGGAACACCACGACGAAGATCGCCAGGATGCGCGTCGCGAATCGCCGATGAGCGACGGGATCGAAGGGGACGGGCGGCGCGTCCATCGACTGGTACGAGAAGGCGCGACGCGCCTTCCGGTCAGGGCGCCGGCACCGTCAGCACCGGGCACGGCGCCGTCCGCACGACCTTGTCCGCAACGCTGCCGAGAGCGACGTGCTTGATCCCGGTGAGTCCCCGGGTGCCCATGACGATCATGTCGGCGTGGCGCTCGATGGCTTCGTTGACGACCGCCATCGCGGCCGGCGCCCCGATCGACACGCCCTCGCACTCGACGCCGGTCTCTGCGACCTCTTTCGCCGCCTCTTCGACGCTCTCCCTGGCCGCCTTGGCGACTTCCTCGTAGACCCCGTCGGGCAGGTTGTACGCGCCGGTGATCGAGGGCGCGGGGATCGGCAGGTCGTAGGCGTGGACGAGGACGATCTTCGACCCGAGCTTCTTCGCGTAGTCGATCGCCATGTCGGTTGCGTGGGCCGCGCTCTGCGAGAAGTCGGTCGCGACCAGGATCGTCTCGACGCTGAGCTCTGCGGGCTCTTCCCCCTTTTCCGCTGCCTCGCGGCGGGTCTTCATCCGGTCGATGAGGCGTCGGTTCTCCTTGCGGAAGTAGGCCTCTTCGATGGCGTGTTCGCGTTCACTCAGCGGCTTTCGGTACGACATACGGAAAGGTCCTCCTCGGGCGCGCCGGCTCTCGCACGGCGCCTTCGTGGATGTTCATTCTTTGTCGTCGCGCTGACGGTCGCGTCAAGCGGCGTGATGAGATTCGCGTCCGATGCCTCGCTGGTTCCGGCCTCGAGGCGACAAACGTCGCCATGGCCAGGGCACCGGGCAGGTTGGCCACCCCAGTCGAGTCAGGAAGCGCTCGGGCTGCGGTAGAACGGTTGGATGTGCTCCGTGATCCACTCGTCGCTGTCATTGCGTGGGAGCGTCGGGCTCGGCTCACCCTTGCAGCTGACGCGATACATCAGCCGGGCGTCGTCCGGGTGGTCGACGATGCGCTTGTAGGGCGGGGCGACGTGGAGCGTCGCGAAGTTGCTCCAGATCGTGACGTCGCCCGGGGCGTGGGTGTGGTCGTAGCGGAACCGGGGATCGAGGCAGTGCGCCTCGAGTCGATCGAAGAACGCGCGCGACTCGTCGATCCCCATTCCCTCGACCTGGGCGGGAGCGACGTTCTTGCCGCGCGAGGCCCAGACGGGGCTATGGAGCGACTCGATTCCGGAACGCGGATTCTCGTGGACGAGGGGTTTCAGCCAGCCGGGATCTTCCGGGCGCACGCGGCGGCGCAGCATGACCTTGCGCAGGTCGCGTCGCTCGTCCTCGGGAAGCGCGGCGAAGGCGGCGGCGGTATCGGTATAGGCGGTCTGGCCATCGAGAGGAAGCGCCTCGCGGCGATCGGAGAGCAGCGCGTCCGAGTCCGGGTGATAGAAGCCGGGCTCGCGCGGCGGGTTGCTCACCCAGTGTCCGTCGGGTCCGTCGCGACGCGTCGGCGCGCGCTGCACGTAGAAGAGGCTCGTGCCGAGAGGAATCGGCTCGAACTCGATGTCGGTATGCCAATGCTGTCCGCCGGCGATCTCGGGCGCGGAGTCGCGGCCGCCGCCGATGAGGTTCGAGACGACGTAGACGGCCGGGTTGTCCGCGTCCTCGATGCAGGTGATCTCACCCGGGAACGCCGCGTTCGAGCGGGTGGAGGTCCGCTCTTCGACGGGCAAGAGGCGAAGATCGGCGTTCTTCTCCCGATAGTTCGCGTAGTTCTTGGGATGGGTGATGACCGCACCGAAGTGGGTCCCGACGCGCTCGAGATCGGCGATGCCGAACCCGTTCGCGTCCTGTCCCGGAAACGAGAGAATGTGGAAGCGATCGAGCAGGTCGACGAGCAACGAGGCCTGCTCGGCCGACAGACTACGCGTGAGATCGAGGCCATGGACGCGGCGCCCCATGCGATCCGGCGTCGTGAGGGGCGTCATCGACGCGTCCGGTCCGAAGACCCGTTCGAGCACCGCCGCGGGATCTCGGAGGAGGTCATCGGCATCGGTGGAGGGGTTGGGCGCGGGTCGGTTCAATGGGGGCTCCTCGGGGTTCCAGTCGGTCGGGCCCAGCGCCGGCACAGCCTGGCGTTCGTGTCCCGAGGAGCGAATGGACGTGACGATCGACTACACGCTCGGCTTCGCCGCGAACGGCGTGAGTTGCAGCTCGTGCGTCCAGCAGGACCGGTCCTGCGAGTGCAGGTACCAGTAGGCGTCGGCGATCGCCGCGGGGTTCATGATGTACTCGGGCTGCTTCTTTGCGAAGTCGAGGGCGCGGGTGCCCGGCGAGTCGATCAGGCCGTCGACGATCACGTTCGCGACGTGCACGCCGTGTTCGGAGTACTCCTCGGTCAGGACCTGCGCGAGGTGGCGCATCATGACGCGGGGGTAGTAGAGGGACTCGCCCGTCCGACGCTTGCGGCCGCGCAACGCGGCCGGGTTGTTGGTGATCAGGAACGTGCCCTTGCCGCGTACGCGCATGGCGGGCAGCGCTTCCTGGGCGACGAGAAAGGGGCCGCGACTCGCGAGGTGTTGGGCCGTCTCGAAGATGTCGAGGGGCATGTGCTCGAGGAGCTCTTTTTCGGGGGGAAGGTCGCGGCCGTCGAGGTACCCCACGTTGTAGACGACGACCTCGGGGTCGCCCACGCGCGCGCGGACCTCTTCGAACGCGCGCGAGATCGAATCGGCTTCGACGACGTCGAGCTCGACGGTGAGGGCCGCGCCGCCCTGAGCGACGATCGCCTCCTCGAGCGCGGCTGCGTTCGCTCTGGATCGACTCGTGAGGACGACCGTGTAGCCCTCCCGCGCGAAGCGAAGCGCGAGGGCGCCGCCCACGCCCCAGCGCACGTCGACCGGCAGGTCGGCATCGTCGATGTCGCCGCCGTGGGCGAGGTGCGTGTTGCGCCCGTCCGATTGCCACTTGGAGGTGGCGCCCACGATCATCGCGACGGGTGCGCCGGCGTCCGGCATCCTAGAGACGATTCGCCGAGAGGAACTCGAGGACGGCGCGATCGAACGCCTCGGGTTGGTCGATGTTCACGGCGTGCCCTGCGTCGGCGATCACCACCTTCGTCGCGTGCGGGATCTTCGCTGCCATGTAGTCCGTCGAGCCGAGGTACTGTTCATCGTTCTCTCCGACCACGACGAGCGCGGGCGCTTCGATCGACGGCAACCCTTCGAGCACGCGCGGGGTGTGCTGCGTGAGCGTGTGGCGCGCGGCCATCTCGACGCCTCGGGGATCGAGGTGGACGCTCTGGCGCATCTCGGGTCCGCCGCGCTGGAGCGCGTCTTGACCCTTGCGCGCGATCCGGTCCGCGAGGCGATGGGCCATCTCGTTCCATTCTTCGCGTTTGTCGTCGCGTCGGTAGCCGGGGCCCGTGTCCGCGATGATGAGCGCGTCGACGCGCTCCGGGTGGTCGAGGGCGAAGGCGAGGCTCATGTAGCCGCCGAGGGAGAGGCCGCCGATCACGCCACGTTCGAAGCCCGTCGCGTCGAGGAGCGCGCCGAGGTCGGCGACGGTCGTCGCCTCGTCGTAGTCGCCCGGCTTCTCGGGCGAATCGCTCTTGCCGTGGCCGCGCAGGTCCCAGAGGACGAGGGCGTGGTTCGCGGAGAGCGCCTCGATCTGCGGCTTCCACATCCCGGAGGTCGCGGAGAAGCCGTGGGTCAGAAGGATCGCGGGGCCGCTGCCGTGGACTTCGTAGTGGAGGCGCGTCCCGTCGCGGTCGAGACTCGGCATCGATCAGCTCTCCCGCTCGCACACGTTCAGCTTCAACCCGTCGAGCTTGTTCTCCATCACGAAGGGGATCCAGCCCGGCTCTCCCACGAGCGCGATCTCGTCGCATCGTTCGACGAAGACGGCGAGGGCTTCCTCGACCGTCGCCCGCGCCATCGCGTGGCCGAGGCAGACGTGTGCGCCGATCCCGAACGTGAGGCTCGTATTCTTCGGGTCGCGCGAGATGTCGAAGCGTTCGGGATCGTCCCAGTAGCGCGCGTCGCGATTGGCCGAGCCGAGCACCACCTGGATCGGTGTGCCGACCTCGAACTCGAAGTCGAACGCGTGGGTCGCTTCGGCGGCCTTGAGACCGACCCCGGTGATCGCCGGGCGATAGCGAAGCGTCTCCTCGCTCGCGCCGCGCTTCCAACGCTCGGGGTCGTCGCGCAACAGCGTCGCTTGCTCCGGATGGCGCGCGAGCTCGAGGAGTCCACTCGCGATGATGCTGCCGGTGCTCGCGCCGGAGCCGAAGATCGTCGAGAAGAGCGTGACGAGCTCGCGTTCGGAGAGCACACCGTCGTCGTCGCGGGCCTGCACGAGATGCGTCAGCAGATCGTCCCGGGGCTCGGCGCGGCGCTTCTCGAAGAGCGCCGCGGTGTGATCCATCGACTTCTGGATCGCGGCGTTGCAGTCGTCGCGCAGCTGCTGCGTCACGTTCGGTCCGAAGCAGTCGACGATCCGCGCATTCGCCATCGGCCCCTGGGAGTTCGCGAGCTCCTCGGCCTCGAGGCCGAGGAAGTCCATCATCACGATCCGCGGAAGCGGCATCGCGTATTGCAGCCGGCCCTCGATCTCGTTCTTCTCGAGGGCGCGGTCGAGGAGCGCATTGGCGTGCCGCCGGATCAACGGGCGAAGTTCGTCCATGCGCCTCTTCGAGAGCGCGGCGGCGGCGAGTCCGCGCACCCGGCGGTGATCCGCACCTTCCATCGTCCCGATCGCGTGCTTGCGCCACGTGTGCATCGGATCGCCGGGGGAGAAGCCCTTTCGTTCGAGGACTTCGATCCCTTCCGCGATGAAGGTGTCGCCCTTCATCGCATAGACGGCGTCATCCCAGCGCAGGACGACGAGGAGGTCTTCGTCGGTGCGCGCAAGGGGCGACTTCTCACGTGCTTCATGGAGGATCGGATAGGGATCCTGCCAGTAGGCGGCGTCGCTGGTAGGGAGGGTCGGGAGGTCGGGCATGCTGCGGGTCCGAGGGTGGGGGAAAGGACATACGGCCGGGTCGCACCGAGAAAGCCTACCGCACGAGAGCTAGCATCAGCGGCCACCGATTCGGGTCGACGAAGGAGACGCACGCATGAGCTCGGAGCCCCATCTACGTCAGATCGACTTCCGCTCGATGCGCATGGTCATCGGCCTGCTCGCCTTCTTCGTCTCGCCGGTCGTGTGGTTCCTGGCCGAGCGGACCCTCGACTCGATCAGCATCTCGTACTGGACGGCCGCGGGAGACGTGTTCGTCGGCACCCTCGTCGCGATCGCGTTCTTCATGTTCGCCTACGAAGGCTCGAGTGGTCGCCGCGACCTCGAGTACTGGCTCAGCAAGATCTCGTCATTCTTCGCGCTCTTGATCGCGTTCTTTCCGACGTCCGGCTTCGACGACGGCGGCCCCTACGTCCCGGCGTGGTGGGCGAGCAAGGTCGCCGGCTTCCTCCACGTCGAAGTGCCGACGATCCACTTCACGTCGGCGATCATCTTCTTCGGCTGCCTCACGACGGTCATCTTCTTCTTCGCCGGGCGCGCCAAAGAGAAGGGGCATCCGCAGCGCGCGATCGTCTACCGCACGATCGGCATCCTCATCGTCGCCGGCATCGCCGCCGGCACCCTGGCGATCACCGTACTCGATTTCGAGGGCGCGCTCTTCTATACCGAGTGGTGGGCCCTGGCCTGGTTCGGGACCGGATGGTTCCTTGCCGGGAGCTATCGTGCCGGCGACGAATCCGATCCGGACGCCGGCGAAGCCTGAACCGAGATCGAAGCGCGTCCACGTGTCAACGGGAGCCCCGCATGTCCGAACCCGACCCCTTCTCCGTCATCGACACGATCATCGCCGCGTGGAAAGCCGGCGATCTCGAAACCGTCCTCGCGCAGCTCACCGACGATGTCGAGATGATCTACGCGATCGGTCAGAAGCCGCTCCAGGGAAAGGCCGAGGTCCGCGACATGCTCTCGAAGCTCGGGGGCAACCAGACCGACGTGCGCTGGCGGATCCTGAACCGCGCCCGGGCAGGCGACGTCGTCTTCGTCGAGGGCGTCGACGACTTCGTGAACGCCAAGGGCCATCGCGTCCAGCATCCCTACGTGTCGGTCTACGAGTTCGAGGGCGGACGAGTTCGCCGCTGGCGCGACTACTTCGACCTGCGCACGATGCTGCGCTCGGAAGAGGGCAAGCCGCCGTCGGAATGGCTGCTGCCGCTGATCAGCGACGAGCGAAAAGGCGTGACCGCCTAGCGAGCGTCTACTTTCGAACGACGCGCACGGGCATGTACGTGTACCCGTGCACGAACGAGGAGAACGTGCGCTCGGGCTCCTCGAGCACTTCGATCCGGTCGAAGCGCAGGAGCACCTCTTCCCAGAGCACGCGCAGCTGCATCTCGGCGAGGCGGCTGCCCATGCAGAAGTGAGGGCCCCAGCCGAAGGAGAGGTGCCGTCCGGCGTTCGGGCGCTCGATGTCGAGCGCGTCGGCGTTCTCGAACACCTCTTCGTCGCGATTCGCGGAGATGTACCAGAGCAGCATCTGGTCGTGCTGCTTGATCTGCTTGCCGCCGATCTCGGTGTCCCGGGTGGCCGTACGTCGCATGTAGGAGAGCGGCGTCTGCCAGCGGATGATCTCCGGCACCATCTTCTTCACGAGACCCGGGTCGCTCTTCAGCTTCTCGAACTGATCCGGGAACTGGTCGAAGGCGTAGACGCTGCCGGACATCGTGTTCCGGGTCGTGTCGTTGCCGCCGACGATCAGCAGGAGCAGGTTGCCGAGATGCTCGGCGGCGGTGTGCTGCTTCGTCGCCTCGCCGTTCGCGAGCATCGTCACGAGATCGTCCCCGTCGCCGCCGCGCCGTTCGTCCCAGAGACCGGTGAAGTACTCGATGCACTCCATCATCTCGTCGCGCTTCTGCTTCTGCGTCTCGACCACGCCGCCCGGCTCGGGGATTGCGAACACGATGTCGGACCAACGCGTCAGCTTGCGCCGATCCGGAAGCGGGAAGTCGAAGAGCGAGGCGAGCATCAGCGTCGTCAGCTCGATCGAGACCGTGTCGACCCAGTCGAAGCTTTCGCCTTCCGGCAGGGCGTCGAGGAGCTGCTGCGTGCGCGCGCGGATCATCGGCTCGAGCTTCGCGAGGTTGCGCGGCGCGACCGAGGGCTGGACCGTCTTGCGCTGTTCGTCGTGCCCGGGACCGTCCTGGGAGATGAAGGAAGGATTCGGGCTCGCCGGGAAGAGGGCGGGTGCCGGTCGATTCGGACGGAAGCCGAGGGTGATGCCCTGGCCCGAGCAGAAGGTCTCCGGATCCGAGCTGACCGTCTTGATGTCTTCGTACTTCGAGACCGACCAGTATCGCCCTGCCGTCTCGATCTCGTTGAAGTGGATCGGATCCTCGGCGCGCAAGCGCTCGAAATAGCGCGCCCAGCGGTTCTCCCGGAAGAGGTTCGCGTTCAGCGGGTTGATGTCGTCGAGCGCGAGCTCGTCCGCCGGCGCGACGCCGACGCCCTTCTGCGCCTGCTCCTGCTCGGGTGTGCGGAAGTCGGTGGATGCGTTCTCGGGGGCGGCACTCATGGGGTCTCCTCGGGCGGACAGGATAGGGGCCACCGGGTCGGCCGGCCGCCCCCGGCGCCTGACGCAGAGGCCCGTCCTCCGGGTGACGCGCGGGCCGGATGAGACGGACCGGCACACGGCGAGTCGCGCTGATCGGCGCCCGAGGCAAGCTGTCACCGTGTGATACCGTCGCCTCGATGCCCGACCCCGCCCGCGAAGCCGGCCCGCCCACCGGCCCGGACGCGCCCGACTCGAACTTCGTGTTCGACGCGCGTTATTCGAACTACGCGCTCGGGATTCTCTTTCTCGTCTACGTCTTCAACTTCATCGATCGGCAGATCCTCTCGATCCTCGTGGAGCCGATCAAGGCCGACCTGGGCGCGACCGACACCCAGATGGGCTTCCTGACGGGGATCGCGTTCGCGCTCTTCTACACGACGTTCGGCATCCCGATCGCGCGTTGGGCGGATCGCGGCGTGCGGCGCTCGATCATCGCGATGGGCCTCACCGTCTGGAGCGCGATGACCGGGCTCTGCGGGTTCGCGCAGAACTTCGCGCAGCTGGCGATCGCGCGGATCGGCGTGGGCATCGGCGAGGCCGCCGGCAGCCCGCCCGCCCACTCGCTCATCTCCGACTTCTTTCCGCCCGCGCGCCGCGCGACCGCCTTCTCCATCTACAACATGGGCATCCCGATCGGCGTGATGTTCGGTCTCCTACTCGGCGGCTGGCTCCGCGAGTTCTTCCACTGGCGGGTGGCGTTCTTCGCGGCCTGCATCCCCGGGTTGATCCTCGCCCTCGTCGTGCGCTTCGGACTTCGGGAGCCGCCGCGTGGCATGTCCGAGGAGACCCACGCGCCCGCGGCCGACGAAGACGACCAGGAATCGCTCCGCGACGTCGCGCGCACCCTGTTCCGGATGCCGACGTTCGTCCTGCTCTCGGTGGCGAGCGGGTTCTCGGCGTTCGCCTCCTACGGGTTCGGGACCTGGGTCCCCGCGTTTCTCGAGCGCTCACATGGGATGGGCGGGGGCGAGATCGGCACCTGGATCGGGATCGAGAGCGGCGTCGGCGGCGTGCTCGGGATGATCGTGACCGGTCTGATCGCCGACCGGCTCGGGCGGCGCGACCCGCGCTGGTACGCCTGGATCGCCGCCATCAGCATCGTCCTCTACCTGCCCTTCAGCGCCGCGTTCCTGCTGCTCGAGGAACCCGTGCCGGCGCTCGTCGCGTACTTCATCCCGACGGCGCTGAGCTCGGTCTATCTCGCCCCGTCCCTCGCCTTGATGCACCGGCTGGTCGGTCCGGACATGCGCGCGGTTGCGAGCGCGATCGCGATGTTCATGCTGAATCTGATCGGCATGGGGCTCGGACCGCAGGCGGTCGGGATCCTGAGCGACTGGCTCGCGCCGGAGTACGGGACGGAGAGCCTGCGTTGGGCGCTGCTCGCGGCGCTCTCTTCGAAGGGGATCGCGATCGCGCTCTTCCTGCTCGCGGCCTGGACGACCGTTGGCGATCTGGCCAAGCGAAGGGCGGCCGAGCAGGCGGCGGCCCGAGCGACCTAGGCGACTTAGGTGACGCCGCCCGAGTGCGCGCGCAGACGTCGTCCGGCGCGATATCATGCCGAGCGACCTCGCCAGCGCGGCGCGTACGCCCGCGGCGATGCGCGGAGAGATCCTCATGGCAGTCATCGATGGCGGCGAACTCCTCGTCCGGACGCTCGTCCAGGCCGGAGTGGACCAGGTGTTCGGACTCTCGGGCGGGCACCTCGACCCGGTCTGGATGGCGGCGGCCGAGCACGGCATCCGGATGGTCGACACGCGACACGAAGCGGCCGCGACGCACATGGCCGACGGTTATGCGCGTTCGACGGGCAAGCTCGGCGTCGCGTTCATCACGGCGGGCCCCGGCGTGACGAACGGACTCACGGGCATCGCGAACGCCTTCGTGGACGCGAGCCCGATTCTCGTGATCGGAGGACGCTTCCCGCTGCGCGACGAGGACCGTCTCGCGCTGCAGTCGCTCGATCAGATTCCGATGATGCAGCCCGTGACGAAGTTCTCGCGAACGATCCTGCACACGGACCGGATTCCCGAGATGACCGCGATGGCGATTCGACACGCGTTGTCGGGACGACCGGGCCCTGCGTTCCTCGACGTCCCCCTCGACATCCTGTTCACCCCGATCGAAGAGGATGAGGTCCCGGTCCCGGCGGAGACCGTCCCGACCGGGGTGCCCGTTCCGAACGGCGACGCGATCGACCGCGCCCTCGACGTGCTCGCGAAGGCCGAGCGCCCGGCGATCTTCGCCGGCGGCGGCGTACGCTTCTCGGGCGCCCGGGACGAGCTTCGTGAGTTCGCACATCAAGCCCGCATCCCCGTCTTCGCCTCGTCGAAAGCGCGCGGCTGCGTCTCCGAACGGACGCCGCTCGGCTACGGCGGCTTCGGTCTGTCCGCGTCGCGAGGGTTGCACAAGGCCGCCGGCGGCCCCCCGGATGTCGTGATGCTGTTAGGCGCCCGGGTCGGGATGTTCACCGGATCCTCCGGAGGCGGTCGGTCGATGATCCCGGCGGACGCGACAGTGATCCAGGTCGACATCACGGCGGAGGAGATCGGCCGCAACCACGACATCGACCTCGGTCTCGTCGGCGACGTGCGGGAGACGCTGCGCGCGATGAACGAACGCGCGAAGGGGCTCGAGTTCGCGGACAAGTCGAGCTGGATCGACGCGCTCGTCGAGACGCGCACGTCCTTCCGCGAGATCCACGCGAGTCTCATGAACCGGGAAGAACGACCGATCCACCAGGCGCGACTCTGTCGCGAGATCGCCGACTTCCTCGAAGACGACGACATCCTCGTGGCGGACGGGGGCGACACCGCCAACTGGATGGCCGAGCAGGCGATCGTCGACGAGGACGGACGCTTCCTGAGCCACGGTTACCTCGGGTGTCTGGGCATCGGATTGCCCTTCGGCCTCGCAGCCAAGGCCGCCCACCCGGATCGACGCGTGCTCGTGTTGGTCGGCGACGGCGGGGTCGGCTTCAACTTCGCCGAGTTCGAGACCGCCGTCCGGCACGAGCTGCCGATCGTCGTCGTCATCAACAACGATCAGGGCTGGGGCATGATCCGGCACGACCAGGCCAATCGATATGGCAAGACCGTCGCGGCGGAGCTTGGCGAGGTCCACTACGAAGCCGCGGCCGAGGGCTTCGGCTGCCACGCCGAGTTCGTCGAGGACGCATGTGAGATCCGGCCCGCGCTCGAGCGTGCGTTCGCGAGCGGCCGGCCCGCTTGCGTGAACGTCATGACCGACGCGCAGCAGCCCCACGCGCCGCCGAGCAAGGGCAAGACGACCGCCGAGCCGGTCCCGCCGCCGCAGGTCGGCGACGAGGTCGTGCTGCCCTATTACGGGAAGCGCAAGCTCGGGAACTAATCGGCGTCGGTCGCGGCGCCGAGCTCGCGGAGCGCGCGTTCCTGCAACGCGGGCTTGTCGACGCGTCCGCTGCCGAGCACCGGCCACTCCCCGGGCGGCACCGTGATCCAGTGCTGCGGGATCTTGAAGTTCGCGATCTTGCCTTTGCAGCCTTCGCGGAGCTCCTCGCGCGTGCGCGGGACGCCGTCCGCGTACTCGACGAAGGCGCAGACCGCTTCGCCCCAGGTGTCGTCCGGAACGCCGACGACCTCTGCGTGGGTCAGGAAGGGGAGGGTGTCCTCGAGGAAGATCTCGACCTCCCGCTGAGCGACGTTCTCGCCGCCGGTCTTGATCATCATCTTGTAGCGGCCGCGGAAGTAGACGATCCCGTCGTCGTCGATCCAACCGTAGTCGCCGCTGTGGAAGAATCCCTCGTCGTCGAAGGCGGCCTCCATCTCTTCGGGCATGCCGAGGTACTCGATGAACAGACACCAGCCTCGGAAGCAGATCTCGCCGGGCTCGTCGGTCGCGCACTCGCGGCCGGTTTCGGGATCGATGATCCGGATGTCGATGCCGGGGAGGGGGCGACCGTTGCCGCTGATGCGGACCTCCTTGTCGTCGAGGACGAAGGGGGTAAGCGAAGCGATCCCCGTCGACTCCGTGCTGCCGTAGATCGATCCGGCGTTCCGCAGGTCCCAGACTTCGAGCACGCGACGCAGGAAGCTCGGCGTGCAGCCCACGCTCCAGCCCTTGATGCCCGAGACGTCCGCGTCCTTGCCGCCCTCGGTCGCCATCATCATCGTGAACATCGTGTCGAAGGCACCGGCGTGGGTGACGTCTCCGTTCACGATCGCGTCGAGCACCTTCTGCCCGTCGAATTTCGGGATCAGGTACGCGGATCCGCCGACCGCGTGGGTCAGGGTGAGCGTCCAGATCACGCCGCTGCTGTGGAAGGTCGGGTTGTATCCGGGGTACGAGTCCCCGGCTTCGAATCCGAGGGAGCGCGCGAGCGCGACACCGTTGGCGACGTAGGCGCCGCCCCGACAGAGGGCGGGCTTCGGATGCGCCGTCGAGCCCGATGTGAAGAGGACGTAGGCCGGATCATGGCCGCTGGTCGGGCCGCGCTCTCCGAGCTCGGGGTCACCGTCGCGACCGAAGAGAAAGGTGTAGGCGTCGGTCGCCGGATCGACTTCGTCGTTCGTGGTGGGCAGGAGATGGATGCGACGGAGCGCGGGCAGTCCGTCGACTTCGACCGTGCCCGATCGCATGCGGCCGTCGACCTTCGCGAGCTTCTCCGCGAAATCGAGTCCGAGGGCGGCGGTCGGGCCGATGATCCATTCGGACTCGCCGCGTTCCAGCACCCATCGGACCTCGTCCGCTTCGTAGGCGAGGTTGATCGGGACGACGACCGCGCCGAGTCGGAGCAGCGCGTAGTGGACGATCGGCCACTCCACGCAGTTGTGGAAGAGGAGCGAGACGCGGCTGCCGCGACGAAGGCCTTCGGCTTCGAGGCGCGCGGCGCATCGCAGCGAGCGCGCGACCAGCTCGCGGTAGCTCATGGACGATTCCGCGGTCCGGATCGCGGGCCTGTCCGGATGCGCCGCGGCCGTCCTGCGAAGCATTTCCCACATCGAGATCTGCGTCGCGCGGAGGAGATCCTCGGCGAGCTCCGCCTCGTATCGTTCGACCTTCTTCCGGGTGTCGGCGTCCACTTCCTCTCCTCAGCGAATCGCGAGCATCGCGTCGGTCAGACGGCCCTGAACCTGCGCCGCCTCGGCGAGGCGAGCACGCAGGGCGCGCCGTGCCGTCGTGCTCCACTCCTCGTCCGCGCGTTCCAGCAATCGTTCGAGTGCACGATCGATCGCTCGCTCGAGATCACGGTAGCGATCGAGCGGCGCCGTCTCCGCGCTCCGATCGACCGGTCGGAGTCCCTGGGCCTCGAAGGCCCGGTCGAGCTCGTCGAGCGTCCCTTCGAGGACGCGGCTCTCTGCATCGAGGGTTTCGAAGAGGAGCGGCCACACGCCTCGGGCGCGCCGGAGCAGCAATCCGATCTGCCTGAGCTCCCGTGCGTCTCGCGCGTCCTGCGATCCGCGCGCGTCGCGTTCGCCGAGCGCGAGACCGGCCTGGCCGACCAAGCTACCGAGCGCGTCATAGAACATGCGAGGGCTCCTCGATCCGGCGCCTCATAGGATCGACCGCCCGCTCTCGACGTGATCGATCAGCTCGAGGGTCTGCCGCGCGATCAGGTTCGGTTGGACGAGGACACCCGACAGGATCATCGGCGCGCGCTCCTGGAGCAGCGCCCGCGTCGTGTTGACGCCCTCGAGGAACTGCCAGAGCACCGCGTAGTACTGCAACTGCGCGAAGTCGATCGCGCGACCCGACTCCTTTTCGAAGGCGCGCGCCAGCTCGTCGAACGAAAGCACCTTGCCCATGATCTCCGGCTGTCGGCGTCGGGACAGCGGCATGCACAGGAAGCCGAGGTCCTGCATCGGCCCGCCGAGCAGGGCCCGCTCCCAATCGAGCACGGCCACGATCTCGTCGTCCTGCCAGATGAGGTTTCCGAATCGGTAGTCGCCGTGGACGATCACGAGCTCGTCCTCGGCGAGATCCGGCGCGCTCTCGCGGAGCCAGGCGCCGATCTCCCGCCAGATGGGCACACCGACGTCGAGTCGCTTCGCGTCATGGAAGAGCGGCTCGAGGTAGCGATCGACGACGCGGCGCGCACAGGTTCGCGCATCCCCGGCCCCGCCTAGCACGCTCGCCAGGTCGGTCGCCTGCCAACGCACCCGCTGGAGTGCGGCGAGGCATCGGATCATCTCCTCCCCGAGGCCCACGCGATTCTCCTGCCAGCGTGGCCAGCGTTCGACCTGGGACAGGTCCGGCGCCTCGCCTTCGACCCAGCTCGCGACGAGGAAGGGCCGCTCGAAGATGCTCGCGTCCTCGGTCCAGGCGAGCAGACCGGGGACCGGCACGTCGCTGTCCGCGAGAACCGCGAAGAGCATGGCGTCCTTGGCCACCTCGTAGGGCGCCATGGGTCCGGTCGCCGGCGCGCGGCGGATCACCACCCGCCGGTTCGCGCCCCGGTCGACGCGATAGTCGACGAAGAAGGTCTCCCAGGACGCTCCGCCGAGCGGACGTTCGGACGCCACGATCTCGACCGGGCCGTCGATCGCTTCGACCTCGCGGCCGAGAAACGCCGCGAGGCCCGCCCATTCCGGACCTGCGTGGCTCGCGTCGTCGTCGCTGGAGTGCTCCGTCATGGCTCCCTGCGCGTTCGGGGCGAGGATCTCGACTCGATCGGCCCCTCCTCACGCTACCGGATTCGGGCGCCGGCTTCCGCGGTGGATGCGGCCGCGGTGGAGCCCGTCGACCGCGAGCGCTACCGGTTGATCCGAGCGCGAATCCCGCCGCGACGGCGTGATCGACCGAGGCCGAGAGCCCAGCGAGGAGAGCATGGACTTCGAGACCATCATCTACGAGGAAGACGGCCCGATCGGGCGGATCACGTTGAACCGGCCGGACGACGGCAACATGTTCACGCACCAGATGTGCCACGAGCTACGCGACTGCATCAACGACATCCGTCGGGAGACCCGAACGCGCGTGGTCGTGCTGACGGGCGTCGGCGACCGCTACTTCTGTATCGGGGGCCGCAAGACCGGCATGCCCGACACGAAGCTCTACGCGGGGGTGCTCCCGACCCTCGAGATCTACGAGTCGATCGATCGTCTGCAGAAGCCGGTGATCGCGAGCGTGAACGGTTACGCGGTCGGCGGCGGGAACGTCCTGCAATGCGTCTGCGACGTGACGATCGCGAAGGAATCCGCGGTCTTCCGGCAGGTCGGCCCCATGATGGGATCGTTCGATGCCGGATACGGGACGTGGTACCTCGAGGACCTCGTCGGGAAGAAGAAGGCGAAGGAGATGTGGTACACGAACCAACGCCTCTCGGCGCGCGAGGCCCTCGGCATCGGATTGATCAACCGGGTCGTGCCGGACGAAGAGCTCGCGTCCGCGACGACGGATTTCGCGCTCGAGATCGCCGACCGCGGGAGCTACGCCCTCGCGTCGATCAAGGCCGCGTTCAACGCTCGACACGGGGGTGTGTCGGGACTCTCGCGCATGGCGCATGATCTCCTGCTGCGCCCCTACCTCGACTCCGAGGAGAGCGCGGAGCTGTCCGCCTCCTTCGCGGAGAAGAGAAGTCCCGACGCCGAGAAGTTCGGCCACTAGTCGCCCGGCCCCAGCCGGCGAGAGGACCACCGCATGGCCGTCTCCGTTTCGTACCGCGATCGCGTCGCCGTCGTTCGGCTCGACCGACCGGACGCGCTGAACGCGCTCTCCTTCGCGATCCTCGAGGAGCTCGACCGCGCCTTCGACGAGGCGGCGGGCTCGGATGCGCGCGCGCTCGTCGTGGTCGGATCCGGCGACCGCGCCTTCTGCGCCGGGGCGGACATCCCGGAGCTCCGGAATCGCGACCTGATGTCCCAGCGGAGGGGTTCGGAGCGTGGGCAGGCGGTCTTCGCGAAGCTCGATGCGCTCGAGATCCCGAGCGTCGCGGTCGTGCAGGGCTTCGCCCTCGGCGGCGGACTCGAGCTCGCGCTCGCCTGCAGCTTTCGCGTCGCCACCCCGGGCGCGCGGTTCGGACTGCCCGAGATCAAGCTCGGGCTGATCCCCGGCTACGGGGGCACGCAGCGCCTGCCGCGACTGATCGGCGAGGCGCGGGCCCTCGAGATGATCGTCACCGGGCGGACGGTCGAGGCCGAGGAGGCCCAGGCGATCGGGCTCGTGAACGAGCTCGCTCCCGGCGACGAGAATCCGGAGTCGATCGGCGTCACCTTCTGCGAGCGCTTCACAGGCTACAGCCTGCCCGCGCTGGCCTTCGCGCGGGCGGCGGTCCAGCGCGGAGCGAACCTGCCCCTCGAAGAGGGGCTGCGCCTGGAGGCAGATCTCTCGACCCTCGCCTATCGCACCCGCGACGCAGAAGAGGGGATGGCCGCCTTCGAAGAGAAGCGCGATCCGGTCTGGCGGGACGAATGACGGCTCGGGAGGCGCGCACGTGAGCATCTTCGATCAGCTCGAACGCGCTCGCGCGTGGAACGACGAGGAGGCGGCGATCCTCGAGCAGCTCGGTCGCGTGATCAAGGACGTGATCGAGCCGAACGCCGCGCGCTTCGACGACAGCGGCGAGTTTCCGTGGCCGAACGTCGAGGCGCTGAACGCCCTCGGCCTGAACGCGATTTTCGTGCCCGAAGCCTTCGGGGGCGCACCCATGTCGTACGCCTTCTATCTGGAAGTCGTGAAGCGGATCTCCTCCGCCTGCGCCTCGACCGGGATCATCTACGCCACGAATTTCCACGGCATGAAGCCCCTGATCGACTTCGGCGACGACGAGCAGCGAGCGCGCCTGCTGCCGAAGATCGCCGAGGGCGGTCTCGCTTCCCTCGCGATTACCGAGCCGGCCGCCGGCTCGGACGCGACCGGCATGGAGACGCGCTTCACGCCGGACGGAGACGCGATCCGGATCGACGGGAGCAAGACCTTCATTTCGAGCGGCGACGTCGCGGATCGGATCCTCCTGTTTGGCAAGTGGAGCGAGATCGACGACGGTCGCGCCTCGATCTCGGCACTCGTCGTGGAAGGCGGCACGCCGGGCATGTCCGTCGTCTCGAAGGAGCGGAAGATGGGGCATCGCGCGTCGTCGACGGTGACGCTCGCCTTCGACGGCGCCGTCGTTCCGCGCACGAATCTGCTGGGCGCGCCCGGCGAGGGGCTGCCGATCCTGCTGGCCTCGCTCAACAAGTCCCGTCCGAGCATCGCCGCGCACGCGATCGGCATCGCCCACGCCGCGTTCGCCGATGCGACGCGCTATGCGCGGGAGCGCGTGCAGTCGGGCAAGCGGGTGATCGACTTCCAGGGCAACCAGTTCACGATCGCGGATCTCGCGAGCGAGCTCGCGATGGTCGAGCGCTGGCTCGACTACGTGGCGAGCCTGATCGACGACGGCGCCCCGGACTTCGGGCTCGAGGCGTCGATCGCCAAGATGCGGGCGTCCGATCTGGCGATGCGGATGACGACGGAGGCGGTCCAGCTCTTCGGTGGCTATGGCTATACCCAGGAATACCGGGTGGAGCGGCTGATGCGGGACGCGAAGGTCACCCAGATCTGGGAAGGCACGAATCAGGTGCATCGACAGCTGATCGGCCGCAGCTTCGGAAAGGAAGCATGAGCGCGACGAAGATCCAGCGAGTCGGCGTGTGCGGCGCCGGGGGGACGATGGGCGCGGGGATCGCGATCGTCGCGGCCCGCGCGGGCTTCGAGACGGTCGCCTACGACTTGTCCGAGGACGTGCTCGGACAGGCGCGCGCCGAGACGACTCCGTTCTTCGACAAGTCGGTCGCGCGGGGCAAGCTCGCGGAAGCGGATCGCGACGCGGCGATCGCTCGCTATTCGACGACCACGGACCTGGCCGGCCTCGCCGATTGTGACCTGGTGATCGAGGCCGTCTTCGAGGACCTCGGCGTGAAGCAGGCCCTCGTCGCGGACCTCGAGAAGGTGTGCGCGAAGGACACGATCTTCGCCTCGAATACGTCGACGCTCTCGATCACGGAGATCGCCTCCGCCGCCGAGCATCAGGATCGCGTCGTGGGCATGCACTTCTGTCTGCCCGCGCAGCTCATGAAGCTGATCGAGATGTCACCGGGCATCAACACGTCGGACGCGGTGTTCCGCGCCGCGTGGGAATGGACCGAGGCGGCCGGACAGACGCCGGTCGAGACCCAGGACAAGCCCGGCTTCATCCTGAACGCCTTCGTCGTGCCCTTCAACAACGACGCGATCCGCGCGGTCGAGGCCGGCGTGGCGGAGCCCGAGGAGATCGATCGCGCCCTCAAGTCCGGACTCGGCTACCGGATGGGCCCCTTCGAGCTCCTCGACATGATCGGACTCGATACCCAGGTCCGGCTCTGCGAGGCCTTCTATCCCGTGACCCTCGATCCGCGCGCGGCGGCCCCGCCGCTGCTCCGCCGGATGGTCGCGGCGGGTCACCTCGGCCGGAAGACCGGCCGCGGGTTCTATCGCTACGAGGGCGGAAAGATGTTCGGGAGCTGACCATGGCGCATCGCATCTCACGACACGGTGACAGTCGTTCGTTCCCCGATGGCGATCCCTTCCTCGAGACCGGCGGCGGCGACGCGGCCGTCGTCCACGTCCTCATCGGGAGCGAGGCGGGCGCTGCCCTCGATCCGAGCGATCCGGCGCGGGTCGTCCTGGTCGAGCTCGATCACGAATGTCTCGGGGCGCATACCGGCGAAGACGCGGGTCGCGAAGGCGGGCGCGTCCTCGGCTTCGCGCGCTATCGCAACGGAGACGACCCGCCGTCGAATCTGATCGAGCTGGTGCGGCAGCCCGAGACCGATCCGGACGCGATCGACCTCGCGCGGGCGGTCTTCGAGGACGCAGGCTTCGAGGTCGCGCTCTGCAGCGACCAGGCCGGCCGCATCATCGACCGCCTGGTGCGTCCGAAGTACAACAGCGCCCTGCGCTTCCTCGACGAAGGACTCGCGACGGCCGAGTCGATGGACCTCACGTGTCGCCTCGGGCTCAGCTATCCGGACGGCCCGATCGAACGGGTCGAGCGCGGTGGGCTCGCTCGGCATCACGACGTGACCCGCGCGCTCTTCGAGATCTACGGCACTCCGGGCTTCGCCCCGGCGCGTCGATCGGTCGTCGCTGCGATGCGACGCGATCGCGAAGGGGCGTGAGGGCGCGATGACGCAAGGGAGCGAGAACGACCAGGTCGTGGTGACCGGCGCGAGCCAGGGGATCGGTCGCGCGGTCGCCGAGGAGCTCGATCGACGGGGCTTCGGCGTCGTGGGGCTCTCGCGAAGCGGGACGTCGACGGTCGGGCGGGCGATCACGTGCGACGTCACGGACGAGCAGGCGCTGCGAGGAGTGCTCGAGGAGGTCGCGGAGGCCGGGCCGATCGCGGGCATCGTGAACAACGCCGGGACCCACGGGACCGGGCCGACCGCCGAGCTCGAGACGAGCGAGTACGAACGCATCATGAACGTGAACGCGACGGCGGTGATGATCGGTTGTCGCGAGATCCATCCGCATCTGGTGAGGCGCGGTCGCGGGTTGATCATCAACATGGGTTCGTTCTTCGACAAGGTGGGCGCAGCGCAACAGCTCGCCTACTGCGCGTCGAAGGCGGCGATCGGCGCGATGACCCGGGTGCTCGCGGTCGAGTGGGCCCGCGACGGCATCTCCGTCGTGAACGTCGCGCCGGGCTATATCGAGACCGAGCTCACGCCCATGTGGACCGACGAGAAGGCGCTCGCGTGGCTGCGCAAGCGCGTGCCGATGAAGCGGGGCGGGCAGCCGGAGGAGGTCGCGCGGTTGATCGGCGCGCTCTTCAGCGAGGACATCGGGTTCCTCACGGGCGAGACGATCTACGTCGACGGCGCGCACGCCCTGAATCATTGAGCGGGCGCCTGGCCTAGCCCTCCGCCTCGAGCCGCTCCCGAATCCGCGTCCGCAACACGTGCTTCTGGACCTTGCCGCTCGCCGTCTTGGGGAGCTCCGTCACGAGTTCGAGCCGCTCCGGCAGCTTCTGCCTGGCCATGCGATGGGTCTCGAGGTGGGCGACGAGGTCCGCGAGGGAGGGCGTACGGCCCGCCTCCGGCACGACGTAGGCGCAGGCGCGCTCCGTGAGCCTCGGATCCGGCATCGCCACGATCGCGACCTCCGCCACCTCCGGATGCTCGTAGAGCAGGTCCTCGACTTCCTTGACCGAGATGTTCTCGCCGCCGCGCAGGATGACGTCCTTGATGCGCCCCTCGACGGTCAGGTAGCCGTCCTCGATCGAAACGAGATCGCCGGTCGAGAACCATCCGTCGGCATCGATCGCATCGCTGCCCGCGCCCGCCAGATAGCCCGGGAAGAGCTCCGGTCCGCGCGCCTGCAGCTCGCCCGGGGTGCCGTCCGGGACGATCGCGCCTCGTTCGTCGACGACGCGCACCTCGCAGTGGTCGAAGACCCGGCCGTCGGTCTCCGCGCGTCTCGCTTCGGGGTCGTCGGCGTTGCCCCCAGTGACGGTGGGGAACTCGGTGGAGCCGTAGGCGCGGGTCGCTCGGCAGCCGAGGGTCTGCGACGCCCGGCGGATCAGCTCGGCCGGCACGTCCGCGCCGCCGCACACGAAGGTCTCGAGCGCGAGGGTACGGGGCGCGGCCTCCTGGGCCTCGCAGAGCCCGTGCAGGAAGGGCGTCGCGCCGACGCTGAACGTGCAGCCGTGATCCGCCACCAGGGCCAGTCCGGTCGCGGGCTCGAACTGATCCTGCAGCACGGCGCTCGCGCCCAACATCGCGGGCATCTGGATGCCGTAGAGGAGTCCGGTCACGTGGGAGAGCGGGGAGGGCATGTAGATTACCGCCCCGGCGTCGAGCCCGTAGAACTCGATCATCGAGCGCAGCTCGAAGTCGAGGGTGTTGTGCGTATGGATCGCGCCTTTCGGATCGGCGGTCGTGCCCGACGTGTAGAGGAGGAGCGCCGGAGCGTCGGCGTCGCCGCCATCGTGCGCCGCTGGCTCGGCGTCGCGAATGGCCGTCGCGAAGTCGTCGTTCCGACCGGAGCCCTCGACGGTGAACACGCTGCGCAACGTCGGCAGCTCCGGCCCGAGCTCTTCGATCATCGCCTCGTAGTCGAACCCGCGGAAGTCGCCCGGGATCACGACCGCGCCGGTGCCGGCCTGATCGAGGATGTAGCGGACCTCGCGGTGGCGATAGATCGGGACGATCGGGTTCGACACGCCGCCTAGCAGGAGCACGCCCCAGTGGGCGATGGCGGCTTCGCGCCAGTTCGGCAGGATCCAGGAGACGACGTCGCCTTCTCCCAGCCCCCGTTCGCGGAGCGCCCCGGCGAATCCGCGCGCGGCGCTCGCGAGCTCGGCCCACGTCATCACACCCGCGCGGTCGACGAGCGCCGTCTGGTCTCCGCGGCGTTCCACGGCCTCGAGCAGGTCGGCGTGGCACAGGCGGTCCCGCCAGGCGCCGGAGGCGCGGTAGGCGTCGGCGAGCTCAGGGGCGATGCGCGGGAACGTCTTCATGCGCGCCTCCGGCCGCGACGACCCACGTCGAGTCGAGCCGCGGACGCCCGCGGCGGCCACTTGACGAGGGGCGCGAGAAGGGGACCATCGAACGAAGAGATCGAGCGGCACGACACGGCCGCGAAGGATAGGCAGCGTGGCGGAGAACGGCAGGCCCCGTTGGGGTCCGGGGGCGGACCAGTCGGAGGTGCTCGCGACGGGCGGCGTCTCGGCGGACGTGTACCGCGACGGCGCGCGCTACGCCCTGGAACGCGAGCGCCTCTTCCGCCGCGTCTGGCACATCGCCGGACGCGTCGAGGAGATCCCGGAGCCCGGCGACTATCTGCTCTGGGAACGGATCGGGCAGAGCGTCGTGATCATGCGCAAGGCCGACGGCGGCCTCGCCGCGTTCCACAACGTGTGCCGCCACCGCGGCGTCCGCATCGTGCGCGAGAGCGGCCACTGCGAGAACGGTCGGCTGACCTGTCCCTTCCACGCGTTCGTGTACGACGAAGAGGGGCGCGTCGTGCACGTCCCCGAACGCGAGACGTTCGACGCGAATCGGATAGAGGGACTGCGCGCGAACCCGGTCGCGATCGAGAGCTGGGGCGGATTCCTCTGGATCCACCTCGACCCGGACGAGGCGCCTTCGCTCTCGACGTTCCTCGGCGAGCTCGACCCCGAGCTCTCGTGGTATCGGATGGACGAGTGGCGCTATGTCGGTGGCTCGACCTATCACGCCAATGCAAACTGGAAGGTCGTGCTCGAGGGCTTCCTCGAGGCCTGGCACACGCCCACGGTCCACGCGAAGAGCACCCGCGGAGGGTTCGACGTCGAGCGGTCGACCTTCGCCACATTCGCACCGCACTCGATGATGGTCGTTCCGCTGACCGCCCTGAATATCGATTCGGCGCCCGAGCCGGTCGAGCACAGACAGTATGCCGACTGCCAGTACCTGCTCTTTCCGAACGCCTTCATCAACATGTTCCCGGAGTCGGGCTACCTGATCACCGTGAACCCGGTCGACGAGACCCACAGCGTCTGCCACGGGTATGCGGTCGCACGCAGGACGCCTCCCGCTGGCGTCGAACAGGCGGCTTGGGACCGGAGCGTCGAGACGAGCATCGGCGTGATGGACCGGATCATGGGAGAGGACCTGACGATCGCTTCCGAGATCGCCCGCAACCGGGACTCCTTCGGCTATCACGAGAATCTCTACAGCACCCTCGAGTGCCGCCTCACCGACTTCCACGAACAAGTGGAGCGGTATCTCACGGGCGACGTCTGATCTACTGCGGTGGTCGACCGAGCTTCTGCAACTCGTACAGGTCGCCGTGCCAGTTGTATTCACCGAAGCCGACCTCACCGTCCGCTGATCGCCACTCGACGACGGCGAGGGTGCCCGTCCCCGGGCGGTAGAAGCTCTTCGGTGTGCCGCGGAAGAGGTGCGTCCGGCCGCGTTCGTCTTCGAGTTCGTATTCGAGGGCGGTGATGAACCAGTCGTCGGAGGCAAATGTGTAGCGGCCGGCGCCGGCCTTCACGCGGAGCAGCTCGCCGCCGTCGATCAGGAACGCGTTGTGGACCTGGCCGACGCGCAGGTCCGACCAGTCGTTGCGGGTCTGCACGAAGAACGTGAAGTCCTGCCCGGCGGTGCCGAAGCTCCCCCAATCGAAGTTGCCCGACATCGGATAGCCGTAGCCCGACGACGACTCGGGGCGCGGGCTCCAGGAGTGATCGCGGGGGGAGGCGAAGTCGACCGCGATCGTCGCGCCGCGCACGCGCACATCGCCGGTCACCCGCATCATCTGGTCGATGTGTCCGTGGCGGATCGTCGCCTGGGTCGATTCGGTCGTCCCGGTCTCGGACGTCAGAACCGGCGGCATCATGGCCTCGTAGACCAGGTCGAAGGTCGTGTCGGCGCCGCCGTCGTAGCGGAGCTGCCAGCGGACGAGCGGCTCGAGCATCTCGACCCGTGTGCCGCTCTCGAGCGCATAGCGGTCGAGGTTCGCGGCGGGCATCGGCACGTGCGACCGCTGATCGTGGTAGCGGACGCCGAAGAAGCCGCCCTGCGGATCGGGATCGTCCCAGACGAAGACCAGCGACTCGACCACGTCGAGATTCGTCCGGAACGCAGAGCGGAGATGCCCGCGCATCGCGCGCTCCGGCACGAGCCACGTGAACCAGTTCGTCTCGAGCCAGCGGTAGTCGCGATATCGGGGCGGGTGGAAATAGAGGTCGCTCCGACGGACCTGCGTGCCGAGCTTCGGGCGTTCGGTCGTGCTCACGAGCGCACCAGCGAGAGCCCGGTGTCGCGCATGATTTCGCGCTGGATCTCGGGCGCCAGGGGCGCGAGGGATTCGAGGAACTCCCCGGGCTCCTTCAGGCCTTCGGGATGAGGCCAATCGCTGCCGAGCACGATGCAGTCGGAGGACCCGATCTCGTCGATCACCTTGACCGTGTCGTCCTCGCCGAAGGGTGTGACCTTCACGTGTCGCTTGAAGATCGAGCTCGGTCGCTCCTTCAGCTGTCCCCGGACCCAGGGGCCGTTGCGCCCCATGCCCCGCATCTTGTCCATTCGCTTCAGCAGGTAGGGCACCCACTCGCAGCCGTGCTCGACCGCGACGAGCTGAATCCGCGGGAAGCGTTCGAAGAAGTTCGCGTAGATGAACGCCGAGAGGGTCTCCATGATCGGCCGGTCGCAATAGCAATGGGCCCATTGCCAGGCGGACATCTCGAAATTCGGAGGGTCCGCCTCTTCGCCCCACTGCGTCGAGACGCCTTCGTTGTAGCCGGCCTCGCCGAGGTGGAACGTGACTGGGATGCCCGCTTCGTTCACCCGGTCCCAGAAGTCGTCGAAGTAGGGATCCGCCGGGCTGCGACCGTAGGCGGGGCCCGCCTTCATGGCGATGCAGCGCGCACCCGCCGCGAGTACGCGATCGAGCTCCGCGATCGCGAGGTCGCGGTCTCTCAGCGACAGCATCGCCGGCGTGAAGATCCGGTCCTGGTAGGCGTAGCCCCAGTCGTCCTCGAGCCAGCGATTGAACGCCTCGACGTTCGCGTAGAGCTGCTCGGAGGTGGCCATGAACTGCTCCACCACGACCGCGACGTTGGGGAACATCAAGCAGCCCTCGACGTTCTGCGCGTCCATCGTCTCGAGGCGCTTGTCGCGGTCGCGCCACTCCGGCGCCATCGGGATGTTCCCGTACTCCATGTCGCCGGCGCCCTGCTTCATCAGGCGCAGCTTCTCCTTGAGGGAGCCCGGCGCACCGGCGTGATCGTAGAGATCGTGACCGAGGAGGAAGCGAAGCGGTCGATCGCCGACCATCACGATCTCCTCGCCGTCGTCCTGACGGACCGGGTGCACCGCCTGATCGCGAAACTTCGGATCGATGTGGCGGGTGAACGAGTCGCGTGTCTCGTAGAAATGATGATCGCAGTCGAAGAACGCGTAATCGGGCTGGCTCATGGCGTCGCTCCTGTAGATGAGAAATTAGGGCCCGCCAGGGTGCCTGTCGAAGCGTCCGAAGCGCCGAATCGGACGGCTCGCGAGGCCGCGATCGCCTGCCTATGCTGGCCGATGGCGATCCCGCCAGCGAGTCAGGAGCCGCTTTCATGGCCATGGGAAACAACGTCGGGCGCGTCGATCACGTCGTAATGATGTGTCGGCCGGAGAATCTCGACGCCGCGACGAAGCAGCTCTCCGACATGCTCGAGATCGAGTTCGTGCCCTTCGAAGCGGCGCGCCAGGGCATCCGCGGCACGCTCTCGATCGGAGGCATGCTCGAGTTCATCGCGCCCCTCGAAGACGGCTCCCCGGCGAGCGAGTCCCTCGAGCGCCTGATCGAGGAGCGCGGGGAGGGCATCCACTCGATCACGTTCGGCGTCGCGGACGCCCAGGCGACCCACGACCGCCTCGTCGAGCAGGGCTATCGCACCCGTCCCGTCTATGACGCGATCAATGAGGACACGCCTGAGTTCGTCAGCGACGCGTTCTCGGTCACCAAGGAAGTCCACCTGCGCGAGCGGGTCGCGGGCTCCCTCTTCGTGCTCTCGGAGATCGTCCCGCGCGACCCGGAGCCGTCCTAAACGACGCCGTTCGCTGTGTTAGCGTGAATCGATCCAGCCAGGAGTGATCTCATGAGTCGTCTGCGATTCGGCATGTTCACGGCCCCCTTCCATCCGGTGCCCCAGAACCCGACCCTCGCCCTCGAGCGCGATCTCGAGCTGATCCAGTATCTCGATCGGCTTGGGTTCGACGAGGCTTGGGTCGGCGAACACCACTCGGGTGGCTTCGAGTGCATCGCGAGCCCCGAGCTCTTCATCGCCGCGGCAGCCCAGGTCACGAAGCACATCCGGCTCGGGACCGGCGTGACCTCGATCCCGTATCACAACCCGCTCCAGGTGGCGGATCGTTGGGTGCAGCTCGATCACATGACGCGCGGCCGCGCGATGTTCGGCGCGGGCCCCGGAGCCCTCGCCAGCGATTGCTACATGATGGGGATCGAGGTCGGGCAGACCCGGAAGATGATGGAGGAGGGGCTCGAAGCCATCGATCACCTCCTCCACGACGACACGCCGCTCACGATGAAGACCGATTGGTTCCATCTGAAGGAAGCGACGCTCAACTTCCGCCCCTACAGCGAAGAGGTCGACCTCGCCTTCGCTTCGATCTCCTCGCCGGCGGGTCCGCGTCTCGCGGGTCGCTACGGGGGCGGCGTGCTCTCCCTCTCGGCGACGTCCTCGGTCGGCCGAGAGGTGTTAGGGGGCCACTTCGACGTCTGGGCTCAGCAGGCGGCGGACTTCGGAAACGTCGCCGACCGCTCGAAATGGCGACTCGTCGCGCCGGTCCACATCGCCGAGACCCGCGAGAAGGCCTTCGAGAACGTGCGGTACGGCATCGAGCGCTGGGTCGAGTACTTCACGAGCGTGGTCGCGCTCCAGTTCACGCCGGAGACCCGGGACGCCGAAGCCTTCGCGCGCGAGCTCGTCGACTCCGGATTCGCCGTGATCGGAACGCCGGACGACATGATCGAGCTGCTCGAGCGGCTGCAGGAAGACACGGGCGGGTTCGGCGCGTTCCTCGTGATGGCGAACGACTGGGCCGATCGTGAGCACACGATGAAGTCCTACGAGCTGATGGCCAAGTACGTCTTCCCGCATTTCCAGGGACAGGCGGACCGCGCCGTTCGCTCGAACCGATGGTGCCAGGACAACTATCCCGAGTTCATCTCCATCGCAGGCGATGCGGTGCTCGCGGCCATCGAGGATCACGAGAAGGAAGAGGCGGCGAAGGGACGCACGGCGGCGAAGAGCGACGCGGCCTCGGACGCGGTTCGCTGGGCCGGCCGGAATCAGCAGGACGGCGGCGACGCCTGAGCGCAGCCGATCTCGACGGAGCCGTCATGTCCGAGGCGCTGCCCGAGACCCGGGCCGACATTCGCAAGCTCACCGACTTCTCCCGGAAGCGCGCACGTTGGGCACGCACCCTGAACGCGCTCGCGGCGCCCTTCGAGTCCCTGGTCGGCCTCGATCACGCGGGGTTGCTCGAAACGGCGCGTCGACAGACCGGACTCGACGACTTCGGGCCGGACGACTTTCGCGAACCCCTCGAATGGTTCACCCACTCCCTGGAACACGAGGCGGAGCTCACGTTCCTGGGCCGCGTGCTCGCGCGGCGCGACGTGCTGGTCCTCCTGCGCAATCGGTTGCAGATCGTCGACACCCTCCGGCGGCATCCCGAGATCGAGCGCCAGGAGGTGAAGGAGCCTCTCTTCATCGTCGGGCTCTCGCGATCCGGCACCTCGATCCTCCACGAGCTCCTGACCCAGGACCCGGGCCACCGGAGTCTCCTCTCGTGGGAGGCGCGATATCCCTGTCCGCCGCCGGAAGCCGAGACCTACGAGACCGACCGCCGCATCCGGCTCGCGCACTTCGAGCAGACGCTCTGGCCGAAGATCGTGCCGGCCTACCAGGCGATGCACGAGATGGGCGGCCAGATTCCCACCGAGTGCGGTGACATTACGTGCAACGCGTTTCTCGGAGATCGGCTCCCCGCGCTCCACCAGGTGCCGACCTATGCGTCGAAGATCGCCACCGCGGACATGCGGCCGGCCTACGACATCCACAAGCAGATCCTGCAGATCCTGCAGTGGAAGACAGGCGGGCGTCGCTGGCTCCTCAAGGCCCCCGCGCACATGAACTGGCTGCCGACGCTCTTCGACGTCTACCCGGACGCGCGTCTCGTCCAGACGCATCGGGATCCGCTCCAGATCATGGGCTCCACGGTGAGCCTGATTTCCGCGATCCTCTGGATGCGCACGAAGGCCGTCGATCCCGAGGGCGTCAAGCTCGCGTTCGGTCCCGCCTACTACGCGCCGCAGCTCTACGAAGTGATGCGATTGCGGGACGAGGGGGTCGTGCCCGCCGCCCAGTTCCACGACGTTCGCTTCCAGGACCTGATGGACGCGCCCTTCGACACGATCCGCACGGCCTACGAGTTCTTCGGCTGGGATTTCACGGACGAAGCCGAGTCGCGCATGCGCGCCTACCTCGACCACAAGCCCCGTGGAAAGTACGGGAAACACTTCTACTCGTTCCACGATCTCGGTCTCGATCTCGAGACCGAGCGGAACCGGTACCGCGCCTACCAGGAGCGCTTCGGGGTCGTCTCGGAAGTGACGGAGTAGCGCGCGTTCAGAGGCGGGAAGGTGGGGATCCGTTGGGGAGCGTCCCGTCGACGTCCTGGAACCCGTACTCGTCCGCCAGCTGACGGGAGGTGAAGGCCTTGCCGGTTCGGCTCATGCGCTCGTCGTCGTCCGCGAGCGCCACGACCCCGCGCCCCACGAAGCGCTGGCTCTCCGCACCGTCGAGGGGCATCTCCGAGCCCTGTCGAACGAGCTCGAGCACCGCCTCGGTCTTCACGAAGTAGGGCCAGATCGAGACGACCGCGACGTCCTGCTTGCGGAGTTGCCGTCCGGCGTCGCGGGTCAGCTTGTCGAGGGCCGCCTTGCCCATTCCGTATGCGACGTGTTGGAAGAAGTGTTCGGCGCCGAGGCTGCTCACGTTCGCGATCAGGCCGGTTCCGCGACCGAGCATCCTCGGGATCGCGAGCGCTGACGCCACGTACGCACCGCGGGTGCCGACGTCGCAGAGCGTGTCGTACCAGTCGAGGTCGGTCTCCCAGAACGGCGGAGCGCCCTCGATCCCGGGATCCACGAACGCGCTGTTCACGAGGACGTCGAGCCCGCCTTGCTCCTTGTCCACACGATCGAAGAGCGCGCGGACCTCCTCGTCGTTCGTGTGATCGCAGCGCACCGCGACCGCCTTGCCGCCGGCCGCTTCGATCTCGGCCGCGGTCTCGCCGATCGTGCCGGGCAGGGCGTGCGAGCCGGGCTCGACCGTGCGAGCGGTCAGGTAGACCGTCGCTCCCGCCGCGGCGAGCTCGAGCGCGCAGCCCTTGCCGATCCCCCGGCTCGCGCCGGTCACCACCGCGATTCGACCTTCGAGACTCATCCCAACTGCTCCCTTCGTCCGACGCAGCGGCGCCGCGCCAGGATCTCCGCGCCGCGCTCCTCCGGCGTGATCGTCGGCGTCTCCGCCGGCAACGCCTGACGGACTTCGCCGATCGGCACGCGCCGAACGCTCGGCAGCGGATTGTCCTCGGTCCAGATGTATCGGTATTGGAGACAACCCTCCTGTGCACCGCCCGTGTCGAGCCAGTTCGGCACACCAGGATCTTCGTGCGCGACGACGATGCGGCACTTGCCATCCAGGTCGAGACGGAGCTGTGCGTCGTTCAGGCTCACGATCCGATTCGTGTAGTCCATCGTGACGAACCAGACGTCGCAGAGCTGGAACGCCCAATAGCGGGCCTTGGGTGGGGTCAGCTCGACGACGAGCGCCTCGTCTTCGGGCAGGCGGTAGTAGTCGTTGCCGTAACGGATGTCGTCGGCGCCGCCGACGTACTTGATCGCCGGCGCGATCGCGTCGGGGTCGTAGTTCTGACGCAGCTCCGGCACCCAGCCCCCCCAGAACCCGGTCGAGGTCTTCACCCAGTTGGCCGCATCGTCGAGCACGTGAGCCATCGAGGCCGAGTCGAGGGGCTCGGCGGGCGTGCCCTCGTCGCCGATGCGCTCGATCTCGAACGTCGCCGGGATCTCCGTCGTCCAGTCCTTGAAGTACTGCCGGATCACGATCTGTCGCGCGCGCGGATCGAGGGGAAGCCAGTTGCCTTCGTGGGGCGTCGCACTCGCGATGATCTCGACGCTGCCGTCGGGTTCGATCGTGAGCTCCTCCGCGGTCAGGTTCGCGAAGTCGCCGGTGTCCCCGAGCTGCATGAAGCCTTCGCGGACCTCGAAGAGGAAGGTGAAGCAGGTGCCGCGGGTGCCCCGGATCCGATACGTGCGGTCGGCGTCGATGTGCGCCGCCAGGTAGTGGTTGTCGGCGTTCTCGGCGCCCCACTTCGAGAAGCTGTCTTCGATGCGCAGCCACTTCGGACGGTCCCGGTCCGCGAGCTCCGCGGCCTGCGCCGCGCCGACCTTCACGAGTCCGAGCAGGTAGCGGAAGCCGCCGGCGCGCACGCCGGGCAGGTCGGGCTGGTCCGCGTCCAGGATCAGGCGTCCTGCGTCGCGGAGGGTGTCGCAGTAGTCCTCCCAGGCGCGGCCCGTGTCGAGGCGTTCCGCGTTCTCCGCAGGCGGGCGCTGCCGGGCGCGGCCCGTGCCGGCGCCGCCTTCCTGGATCCGGCGGGCCTCCCCGAGGCCGCCGATCGCTCTCTCCTCGCTCATCTCGTGTCTCCTCGCGCGGTCGCGCGTACGGATCGATGCTAACGAACGGTGGCCTGGCCACGCGCGGGGCATTGCTACCGTCGAAGCATGATGAAGATCAGCTACTGCATGCGGCGGAAGCCCCATCTCTCCCGCCAGGAGTTCCAGGACTACTACCGGAAGAAGCACACCCGGGTGCTCTCCGCGGAGGAGACCGCGGAGCTCGCGATGGTGCGCTACTGCCAGCTGCACGTGGTCGAGGAGGACGTGAACGAGATCCTCGACTCCGAGCGGGGCGGCGAGCCGGCCTTCGACGCGGTGGCCGAGATCTGGGTCGAGAGCGAGGACGCGTGGCGGAACACGTGGCTCTCGGAGGGCGGTCAGGCGGCGCTCGCGAAGCTCAAACTCGACGAGCAGAACTTCGTCGACTGGTCGCGCTCGGTCATCTTCATGTCGCGGGAGCTGGTGATGATGGACGGGCCGGTAACGACCGCGGCCGACCGGAACCGCTAGGCGCACTCCTCAGCGCACCGCCTTCATGAACGTCTCGAGCGCGTCGATGTAGCCGCGAGGCCCGCCGTAGTCGTGGGTGCCGAGGCCCATCCGGTCGTTGCCCGTGTTCATCGCGCGCAGCGAGAGATGCGTCCCCCCGAGCTCCGCCCACTCCGCGAGGCTGTCGCTCCAGACCGCTTCGCCCTGGCCGAAGTCCACGTTCGTCTCGAGCCCGAACGCCGACGCGTCGCGACCGTTCGCTTCGAGTCCGTCCCGCGCGCGGCCGACCATGTTCTTCAGCATCGCGGGCGGCGCGGCGAAGATCAGGCCGTCGCCGACGCGAGCGGCGCGCTCGACCGCGACCTTGCTCATCGCGCCGAACCAGAGCGGAATCGGCTGCTTCGGTCGAGGCAGGAGGTTCGCGCGATCGATGCGGTGGTACTCGCCGTCGAAGTCGACGAGCTCCTCGGTCCAGAGCGCGCGGAGGACCTCGACCTGCTCGTCGAGGCGCTTGCCGCGCCTCTCGTAGGGCACGCCGAGGGCTTCGTACTCGATGGGACTCCAGCCGGTGCCGAGTCCCAGGCGAACGCGATCGCCCGAGAGGATCGCGAGCTCCGCGGCCTGCTTGGCGACGAGCGCGGTCTGGCGCTGGGGCAGGATGATGATCCCGGTGCAGAGCTCGATCCGCTGGGTGATGCCCGCCATCCACGCGTAGAGGACGAAGGGCTCGTGGAAGGGATGCTCTTCGGTGTAGGGACCGGTGAGCTTCGGTTCGCGCCCCGCGTGCTCCGCGCCGAGCACGTGGTCGTAGGTGAGGACGTAGTCGTAGCCGAGCCCCTCCGCGGTCTGGATCCAGTCGCGGATGATGGCGGGGTCGTCGCCGATCTCCGTCGTGGGAAACGTCGCACCGATCTTCATGGGGAGCCCTCTGCTTGCGGTTCGAAGCCGCTCGGATGATTCCATCCGTGGCACGACGGCGCTCGTTTCGCGCGCGATTCGAGCGAAGTCAACGATGTTGACTCGACGACATGCCGCGCGTACCTTGGGCTCCGGCGTTGCGCGATCGCCGAGAGGACTCCTCGATGCCCGAAGCTTCCCGATTCCCTCGTCTGCACCCCGCGCAGGTCTGCTTCGTCGTCGACGACGTCGGAAAGGCCGTCGGCGAATGCGTCGAACGCTTTGGCTGGGGACCCTTCCACGAATTCGAAGCGCCGACTCCCGACGCGACCTACCACGAATGGTCCGGTACGAAGACCACGAGCGTCGCGCTAGGCATGGCGGGCGGCGTCCAGGTCGAGCTGATCCACGTGCACGAGGGACACGACACCGTCGAAGCCTATCAAGCGCGCTACGGCGCGGGTCTTCAGCATCTGGGCATCAGCTGCAAAGACCGGGAGGCGGCGCTCGCGGCGCTCGAAGCGATCGGCGGCTCCGTCGACGACCAGGGTGAATATCCGGGTATCCGATTCGCGTTCGTCGACACGCCGACGGGGCCCGGCATGTTCGAGCTGCTCCAGCAGACGGACGATGCTCCGACGCCGGGCTCCGAAGCGGCCTCCGTTGCAGCGAAGGCGCCGACGCCTTCTGCGGTGCTCGATCGCGCGACGATCGTGACGGGCGATCTCGACCGGGCGGTCGCGTTCTACGGGCAGGCCTTCCGATGGGACGGGGTCGAGATCGAAGAGCGGACCTTGCGCCTCGACGGTATCGAGGCCCGTGTGCGGCGCGCCCGCGGTCCGGGTGGCCAGCTCACCCTCGAGCTCGTCGAGCCGACCGCGGGCGGCGATGATCCGTACGCGCAGCATCTCGCCCGCGGTGACCACGGGCTCGCGCACGCGGGAGGTCGCCGAATGGACGGAGCGCTTCCGGCCGGCGCGACCCTCGAGGCCGAGTGGCTGGAGGACGGGGAGCGCTTCGGGCTCTACCCGTGGTCCGGTGGCGACGCGAGCCTTCAATTCAGGAGCGAAGCATGATCCTCGGACTTCACCACGCTGCCATCGCCGTCCCCGACATGCAGCGCGCGCTCGACTTCTACGTCGACGTGGTCGGGTTCGACGTCGTGGAGGAGCACACGCTTCCGCCGGGCATTCCGCCCCTCGCGCAGGCCTTCGGGATCGAGGACGCGGGCTGCACGGTCCGGATGATCGCGAAGGGCAACAGCTACCTCGAGCTCTTCGAGTTCGGCGAGGCGCTGCCGGCGGAGGACGGTCGACCCGTGAACCGGATCGGCATCACGCACATCGCGCTGGCGAGCGACGATGTCGAATCCGACTTCGCGCGACTCGAGGCCGCAGGGGTTGCGTTCAACGCGGCGCTCTTCGGCGCGGCCCCGACCCGCTTCGCCTACGGTCGCGACCCCTTCGGCAACGTGATCGAGCTCCTCGAACACGACGCGGAAGGCAAAGCGGGTCGCCGCTTCGACTGAGCGGCGAACTAACGCGGTGTCGGCGCGAGCGAATCGAGCGTCGATCGGACCGCGAAATCGAAGAACGCCTCGAAGTCGATCGACCACGCGTCCTGCGCACGCGCCGGGGGCCACGCCTCGCGCGTGCTCTCCGGCATCTCCGCGACGATCGTCTCGGCGAAGGCGCGGTTCTGCTCGCGCGTGCCGCTGCGCGTCATGACCTCGCTCTGGGCGATCGAAGTCACGACGTGGAGCATCGTCTGCGTCGCCAAGACCAGCCGATCGCCCTCGAGCCCCGCTTCGTGGAAGAGCTCGGCGATCAGGCCGTTCGCGCGGGCGATGAACGGTGTCGCCCAGGGCGAGCCTCCGCCGTAGATCCCGAGCTCGGGATGTTCCGCGATCCGCGCGCGCACGCTCGCGGCGAGCGCGAGCATGCGCTCGTCCCAGCTGCCCTCGGTCGGCGCATCGAGCTCGACGAGCTCCGACGCGAGCTGGCCTACGTGTCCGAGGAGCGCGTCCTTGTTCCGGAAGTGCCGATAGAGCGCGGCAACGTCCACGCCGAAGCGCCCCGCGACCTTGCGCATCGAGAGCGCGGCCTGCCCCTCGTCGCGCACGATCTCGATGGCGGCGTTCGCGATCTTCTCGCGGGTGAGCGGCTTCGAGTAGTCGGTGCGGCGTCGGCGGGCGCGCGCAGTCGTGGGCGCAGGCGGAGGCGGCGACATCAGGCCCAGTCGCGGTTCCAGCGGGACCGCAGGCGCGAACCCTCGGCGCGAGGCTGGATGTCCTCGAAGATCCGCTCGTAGCCCGTCTCCTGCAGGAGCCACTCGCCATCGATCTTCACGTACTGGTCGATGTAGATCCCGGTGCCGTGCAGCACGGTCCCGTTGGGCGCACCGTCGGAGGGCAGCGCCGAGATCACGAAGTCCTCGAGGTACCACTTGCCCTTCGCGGTCGTCTCGCCGGTGATCTCGATCTCCGGCGTGTGCGCGTGGTGCATCGAGACGACCTCCGTATCTCCTAGGCCGTGCGGGTTCGCGAGGAACTCGACGATCGCGTCCCGTCCTTCGAACGCGTGCTTGCCGTCGCTGTAGACGCTCCTGGCGTCGGGTGCGAGCACGCTCCGCATGAGGTCCCAGTCCTTGGTGTCGACCGCGCGCTGGTAGCGGGCCTTCAGCTGCTTGATCGCTTCGATCTCCGCGAGCTCTTGCAGGGGGTCCATGATCGGGTCTCCTTGGTTTCGCGACCTAGAGCCGCTTGAGCTGACCGCCGTCGACGCGCAGGAACTGCGCGGTGACCATGCGCATGCGGTCGCTGAGGAAGACGACGACGGATTCGGCGACGTCGTCGTCCGCCGGGATCTCGCCGAGTGGGAAGAGGTCCATGATCTCCTGCTTCACGACCGCGGGCTCGACGCCGCGCTCGCTCGCCTGCCACTGGATGTAGCCCTCGACGGGCGGGCCCCACATCCAGGTCGGCACGATCGTGTTGACCCGGATCTTCTTCGGGCCGAGCTCCGTCGCCAGCGCGATCGAGACGGCGCGAAGGGCGCCCTTCGAGGCGGAGTAGGCGAGCTGTGGCGACGGCGGCGGGAGCTCCGTCGACTGCGATCCGATCAGCACGACCGAACCGCCGCCGGCCCGCTCGAACGCGGGGACCGCCGCCTTCACGAGCTGGACCGACCCGATCACGTTCACTTCGTTCGCGACGCGGAACTGGTCGAGGGGCGTGTTCTCGAGATCGCCCATCGGCTCGGCGGCGGCGACCTGGGCGATCCCGTCGAGGCGGCCGAAGCGCTCCTCGGCTGCGGCGACGATGCCCTGGCAGGCTTCTTCGTCGGTGATGTCGAAGCTGTGGGCGAGGATGCGCTCGTCGCTCGGGTCGAGCTCCTTCGCGGTCGCTTCGAGGCTCTCGGCCTTGCGCGCGCCGATCACGACGTTGCCGCCGTCGCGGAGCACGCGACTCGCGACTTCGCGGCCGAGGCCCGGGCCCACGCCCGAAACCAGGATCGTCTTGCCTTCCAGGATCATCGTTCTTCTCCTTGGTTCGTTTCGTTCAGCGCGCCATGCGGCGGAGGTCCGCATAGGGCGGGGTATGACTCAGGATGCCGCCGTCGACGTTCAGGATCTGACCCGTGACGAACGACGCGGCGTCGGAAGCGAGATAGAGCACGGCCTGCGCGATGTCTTCGGGGCGTCCGACCCGCGGCGTCAGGTGGTGCTCCTCGAGCATCTTCACGTAGGCCTCGCCGCCGAAGCGCTCGACCTCGTGGGTGAGGATCAGGCCCGGGGCGATCGCATTGCAACGGATGCCCTGCTTGCCGTATTGCGCGGCGACATAACGGGTGAGCGTGTCGACGCCGCCCTTCGAGACGCCGTAGGCCGGGATCGCGAGGTCGCCGCGCTGCGCCGAACCCGACGACGTGTTCACGATGGCGCCGCCGCCGCGCTCGAGCAGCGCGGGGATCGCGTGCTTGCAGCCCAGCATCACGCCGCGCAGGTTGACCGCCATCGTGCGGTCCCAGACGTCGACGTCCATGTTCGCGATGTCCATGTCGAGCCCGGGGCTCGCTGAGCCGAGGGCCGCGGCGTTGTTGTGGAGCACGTCGAGACCGCCGAAGGTCGAGACCGCGGCGGCGATCATCTCCCGGACGTCGTCTTCGGCGGAGACGTCGACGCGCGTCGCGATCGCCTTGCCTCCGTCCGCTTCGATCTCGGAGACGACCGCCGAGGCCCCCGCCTCGTCGAGGTCGGCGACGACGACCGACGCACCCTCGGCGGCGAGCACGCGAGCCGTCGCCCGTCCGATGCCGGAGGCGGAGCCGGTCACGATGGCGACCTTGTCGCGCAGAATCATGGGTGGAACGCTCCCTTCGAGGGGCGGCAGGAAGGACTCGACGGTAAGCGACGGGGATGGCTGAGTCAACAATGTTGACATAGAATGAAGCGCGATCGAATCCCGGTCCTTCGAAGGGAGATTCCATGTCCGACGCCGAATATCCCGCCCGCAGCGCGGGCCTCCTGTCCCAGAAATACGTCGCCGAGGGCAACCGCGAAGCCTGGCTCGACCTGTGGGCCGACGAGGGCATGCTCGCGGATCCCGTCGGCGTCTCGCCCCTCGATCCGAAGGGGGAGGGCCATCAAGGCAAGGACGCCGTCACCGCGTTCTACGACAACGCGATCTCGAAGGTGAAGGTGAGCTTCGATTACCCGCGTTCCTACGCCTGCGCGAACGAGTGCGCGTTCGTCGGAACGGTCTTCACGACCCTGCCGGACGGAACCGAGAACGGATCCGAGGGCGTCTTCCTCTATAAAGTGAACGACGAGGGCAAGATCCTGTCCCTGCGCGCGTTCTGGGAGCACGAGCGCCCGCGACTCGAGGGCGACATCCATCCGCCCGTCGGCCGAGAGCGTTAGGTGCCCTTCGACCGCGCGGAGATCGAGGACGCGCTCGACCACATGGATCGGCTCCGCGCGAAGTCCTCGGAAGAGGGCGACTGGAAGATCTGGGCGCAATGTCTCTCCGAGGACGTCGAGTTCCACGGCACGATCTACGGGGCCTATCACGGACGTGAGGCGGTCGCCGATTTCGTCGTCCGTGTGCACGCGCCCTTTCCGCATCTCCGCTACGAGCGCGACTGGTCGCTGATCGACGTCGATCGCGGCGAGGTGATCTTCTTCCAGAAGATGATCCTGCCCGAGCCCGAAGGCTACGACGGACCGCCCTTCGCGACCGACGTCTGGTCGCGCCATCGCTACGCGGGCCATCGACTCTGGAACCTCAAGCAGGACGTGACGCTGTCCGGGGCGCAGGCGGACGCGAACTTCGGGCGTTGGATGGCGGCCGGTGGGCGCTTCGCGGCCCCGCCGCTCGCGCCGCCGCCTACGGAAGGGGACGCGTGATGTCCGAGAACGAACGGGACTACGCGACGATCTCTTCCGCAGACGTCGTGGAGTGGAACGACGACGCTGGCGTCATCGTGGTCGGCGGGGGCTCCGCGGGCCTGGCCGCCGCGATCGAAGCGCGCGAGGCCGGAGCCGAGGTGCTGCTGCTCGAACGGGGCAGCGGCCTCTCGGGCACGACCACGCTCGCGGGGGGAATGCTCTATCTCGGCGGCGGCACGAGCGTTCAGCTCGCGAACGGCTTCGAGGACACGACCGAAGCGATGTTCGACTACCTGATCGCGAACACGCCCGACCCCGACGGAGAGAAGATCCGCCTCTACTGCGAAGAGAGCGTCGATCATTTCGAGTGGTTGAAGGCGCACGACGTGCCCTTCACCGACGGCTACTACGCCCCCAAGCACCACACGCCGCCCGGCACGAATTGCCTCTCGTGGTCCGGGAACGAGAAGGCCTGGCCGATCTCCGAGCACGCGAAGCCCGCGCCGCGCGGCCACAAGGTCGCGCACGACGAAGAGGGTGGGGCGCTCCTGATCCAACGCCTCGGGGCGCTCGCCGAGAAGATCGGTGTCCGCTTCGCCTACGACGCCAACGTGACGAACCTCGTCGCCGAGTCCGACGGGACGGTCGTCGGTGCTCGCTTCACGGTCTTCGGCGAAGAGCGCTTCGCGCGGGCGCGCAAGGCGGTCGTCCTGGCCGCCGGCGCGTTCTCGATGAACAAGGAGATGGTCGCCGAGTACTGCCCCGACCTCGCGCAACACGGCATCCATCGCCAGGGCAATCCGAACGACGACGGGGCGGCGATCCGAATGGGAATCGCGGCCGGCGGGCGCGCAATCCACATGGAGAAGCCCTTCGTGACGGCGCCCTTCTATCCGCCGGAGAGCTTGATCAAGGGCATCCTCGTGAACAAGCACGGCAAGCGCTTCATCAACGAAGACTGCTACCACGCGCGCACGCTCGACAGCGCGATCCGACAACCCGACGGCATCGTCTACCTGATCTGCGACGACACCACCTTCGGCCGCCCGGAGCTCGAGATGCAGAAGCTGATCGATGCCTGGGAGACGGTCGAGAAGATGGAGCGGGACCTCGCTCTGCCCGATGGCGCGCTGCAGGAAACGGTCGCGCGCTACAACGAATTCGCCGAGAAGGGCGAGGATTTCGACTGCCACAAAGCGGCGAACTGGATGGCACCGATCGTGACGGCGCCGTTCGCCGCGCTGCAGTGCTCGGTCGGTGAGTCCTACTACGTGGGGTTCACGCTCGGGGGGCTCGACGTGTCGATCGATGCCGAGGTCGTGCGCGAGGACGGGGTGCCGATCCCGGGGCTCTACGCGGCGGGTGCCTGCGCGTCGAACATCGCGCAGGACGGCGCGGGCTACTCGAGCGGGACGTGCATCGGCGAGGCGACCTTCTTCGGTCGGCGGGGCGGACGCCACGCGGCGGCACGCGGATGAAGCCGGGGGCGCGCCGATGGAGCTGATCGACTTCCCCGAGCAGATTTCTCCGTTCATCGCCGCTGTCGGCGCAGCGACGATCGCCTACGTCCTGATCGAGCTCGTCGTGCTGCACTTCCGGCGGCGGTCGCTGCGACTCCGCGAAGCGCGTACCGCGGCTTTCGGCATCTTGTCCGTCGCCGGCGTAACGGTGCTCGTCGTCGCCGCGTGGGTGCCCGTCGGCATAGCTCTCTTCGCGACGACAGGCGCCGCCCTGGCGCCCGTCGACTCATTCGGCCTCGGGCCGATTGGCTGGCTCTACGGCTGGCTCGTCTACGAGTTCTGGTACTGGGTCCAGCACTGGGCGGCACACAAGGTGCGACTGCTCTGGTGTATCCACTCCCCGCACCACGCGCCCGGATCGCTGCACATGCTCGTCGGCGCGAATCACCACTTCGTCGAGAGCGTCTTCTACATGCCCTTCTTCGCCGGCTTCGTCCCGGCCCTGATGGGCGTGGATCCACTGGTCTGCCTCGGGCTCAACTTCATCGACTCGATCTGGGGCAGCTTCCTGCACATCAGCGACGACGTCGTCCGCGAAGGGCGCTACGGCCTGATCGGACGGGTGATGCAGACCCCCGCCCACCACCGCGTTCATCACGGGAAGAACGTGCGATACCTCGACCGAAACTACTGCTCGATCACGCTCTTCTGGGACTGGCTGCTCGGCACGCTCGAGCCGCTGCGCGACGACGAGCCCGCCGACTACGGGATCACCCGCGAGGTCGACACCGGCAGCTTCTGGGACGTGCACTTCGGGGAGTTCGTGCTCCTCTGGCGCGACGTGCGGAGCGCGGCGACCTGGCGCGACGCGCTCGGATATTCCTTTCGCGCGCCGGGCTGGCGGCCCGGCGACGACAGTCGGACGGCGGACGCGCGTCGGCGAGCACTGCTCGTGACGACGACGTAGCGGGCGACGAAACGATCGTGTGGATCGGAGCCGGATCATGACGAGAGATCGCTGGAGCGAAGAGCGCGCGAACCAGTGGTACGCGGAACAGCCGTGGTTCGTGGGCTGCAACTTCTCCCCGAGCACCGCCTCGAATCAGCTCGAGATGTGGCAGGCGGAGACCTGGGACCCGGAGACGATCGAGCGAGAGCTGCGCTGGGCCTCCGAGATCGGAATGAACAGCGTGCGCGTGTTCCTCCACGACCTCGTCTGGGAGGCCGATCCCGACGGGCTGAAGACGCGCATGGACCGCTTCCTCGAGATCGCCTGGGGCGTCGGGATCCATACGATGTTCGTGATCTTCGACGATTGCTGGTTCCCCGCGAAAGCCGGGCCGCAGCCGGAGCCGGTTCCGGGGGTGCACAACTCGCGCTGGGCGCAGTCGCCGGGGCATGCGGTCCTTCGCGACCGGGGCGAATGGCCGAGGCTCGAGCGTTATGTCCGGGACGTGATCGGTGCGTTCGGTCGCGATGAACGCGTCTGTGTGTGGGATCTGTACAACGAGCCGGGGAACGCGTTCCTACCGGTCGCCTCGATGCCGAACTGGAAGCGTACGCCGCTCGCGATTGCGAAGGCGTTTCGGCACTTCGTGTTGACGAGTCCGACGCTTCCGCTCCTGCGTGCGACCTTCGAGTGGGCCCGGGACGTCGATCCGCAACAACCGGTCACGGCCGGCGTCTGGGCGCCGACGCGCAACATGGAGAAGTTCCAGCTCGAAGCGTCGGACGTGATCACGTTCCATCAGTACGCGAAGCCCGAGAAGCTCGCGCCGAAGATCGTCGAGCTTCGAGACGCGCATCGTCGCCCCGTGCTGTGCACGGAGTGGATGGCGCGGCCGATGGGGAGCCGGTTCGAGACGCACCTGCCGATCTTCGAGGAAGAGAAGGTCGGGTCTTATTGCTGGGGACTCGTCTCCGGACGAACGCAGACGATCCATGGTTGGGAGGATCGGCCGGGGACGCCGGAGCCGGAGGTCTGGCATCACGACGTGTTCCGCAAGGACGGGACGCCCTTCGACGCGGGCGAGGTCGAGGCGATCCGGAAGGCAGTCGGGCGATAGACCCGGCGCGTTCGGCACCGATACCTCAACCTGCTCCCCAAAGTGTCGCGTTCGCCTCCGACAGCCGATTCGGCGTGCCGACGTCGAACCAAGGCCCCTCGATCGGGCGCGCGACGACGTCGCCCCCGGCGGCGAGCAGTGTCATGAGGGCGTCCGCCAGCTCGAGTTCGCCGCGCGCAGACGGCTCGACGGCGTCGAGATGAGGCCAGATCGCGGGACCGAGCACCCCGAGTCCGGCGTTGTTCCAGGTCGTCGTCGAGGTACCGGGCGGCGGCTTCTCGATGATCCGCTGGACGCGGCCGCCTTCGTCGAAGTAGACGGCGGCGCCTTCGGTGGGATCGTCGACGTGATTCACGCCGAGGACCGCGTCGTGGTCCGCCTCGGCGACGACCCGCGCGTAGTCGGTCGGCGCGACGACGATGTCGGCCCATCCGAAGAAGAAGGAGGCGTCGCCGATGGCGTTCCGGGCGAGGCCGATGGCGTGGGCCGTGCCGCGGGGCTCGTCCTGGCGCACGAAGGTGAGGGCCGGCGCGGGCATGGCGAGTGCGGCCTCTTCGACCTGCTCGGCTCGGTAGCCGGTCACGACGGCGGCATGTTCGATCCCCGCGTCGCGCAGTCCCGAGAGCACGCGCTCGAGGAGCGAGACGCCCGCGACTTCGAGCAGCGGCTTCGCCGTGTCGCGGGTGAGCACGCCCATCCGCGTCCCGCGCCCGGCGGCGAGCACGACGGCGTGGCGGATCATCCGAGCCCCTGTGAGGCGAAGACTTCGAAGGCATCGCTCCCGGTCGTTCGCCTCGCGGCTTCCACGACGGCGTCGACTTCACCCTCTCGACAGGCAGCGATCGCATAGCCCCCGAAGCCCGCCCCGGTCACGCGCGCCCCGAGCGCGCCGGCTTCCCGAAGCGCATACGTCAGCCGGTCGAGTCCGGCGGTCGATGAGCCGAAGGCGCGCAGGCTTTCGTGTGACGCGTCGAGCAGTCGCCCGAAGCCCGCGAGGTCGCCTGCGCGGAGCTTGTCCTCCGCCGCGTCGACCGCCGCGGCCTCGCGAAGAACGTGACGTGCGACAGCCCGGAGCGGAAGCGCGGCGTTGGCGTCGAAATCGCCAGCGGAGAGTCCGACGAGTCGGGACACGTCGACGTCGGTGCGCACTGCCACCTCGGTCGCCGTGACGGCTTCGGGAAGCGCATCGACGAGTTCGCTCTCTGCGTCGGCGACCCTGGCGAGCACGAGCGCGGCGGGGATCGCGCGATCGACCGATCGCGCGAGGAGCGCGGTCGCACACCGACACGCTACGACCCGCGAGTTGTAGGCGTCGCGCGCCGACGTGCCCTTCGCCGCGCGCTCGCCGGAATCCGCCGCGACGAAGGCGAGCCCTTCAGGAATCGGGACAGCGCGGGTCGAGGGCGGGTCGAATTCGATGCGCGTTGCTGCGCCGGCCTCGCCGAACACGATGATCGTCTGGTCCATCTCGCCGCCTTCGATGGCGGCGCGTCGCTCTGCCGCGACCGCGGCACCAACGAGCTCGCGGCCCGAGAGGGGGACGTCGCGATCGCGAGTGAGTGCGGCGAGCAGGCCGACGACGAGGGCCGAAGAGGAGCTCAGGCCGCCGGTCGAAGGAAGATCACCAGCGAGCAGGACCTGAACGCTCGGATCCTCGTCGAGGGTCGGCGCGAGGGCGGCATCGACATAGCGATGCCAGGACGCGGGTCGTGGCGCCGGTCGTCCGATCTGCCATTCACCCGGCTCGTCCAGGGAATCGATCGTGATTCCGGTGGTGCCCGCGCCGACGGCGAATGCGATCCCGCGCTGGATCGCCATCGGCAGCACGGGCAGGAGCGAGTAGTCGGTGTGATCGCCGATCAGGTTGATGCGACCGGGCGCGAAGAGCACCGCGTCCGGATCGGCGTCGAAGCGTTCGCGGTAGGCGAGCGCTACGCGTTCACGAAGCGACGATGCCGGTCGATCGGTCGGGTCCACGGGTCTACGCTACCACTCGGCCGAGAATGAAGGCGCCGCCATGTCCGACCGCATCGACCGACACCTCGAGCTCTGTCATTCGCTGGGTCTTCCGGATCTCGTGGCTCGGCACGTCGTCGAGGAGGCGCAGGTCGCGGCCTACGAGCGCGACGGCTTCATCGTCCTGGAGGGGTTCCTCTCGCGAGCGGAGCTCGCGGCCTGGGCGCCGGCGCTGCGGGACGAAGGGATGCGCCTGCTCCGTGAGGAGGGGATGGAGACGACCTTCGGCGGTGCGTTCCATCAGCGCCTGAACCTGCGACTCGTGTCCCCGGTCTTCGAGGCCTACTGCCTGTGTCCCCGGATCGGGGGCGTCGGCGCCTCGCTCGCCCGAGCCGACGCGATGCGCATCTATCACGAGCAGGTGCTCTTCAAGCCGCCGGGAGCGAACCCCTCGTTCTGGCACCAGGACATGTATTTCTGGCCCCTCGAGACGGATCGTTCGCTCGGAACCTGGATGCCGCTCTCCGACGCGACGGTGGAGATGGGGGCGCTCCGTTATGCGAAGCGCTCCCACCGTCTGGGTGATCTGGGCCAGCACTCGATCGACGCCGACTCGGAGCGGTTCTTCGACGGCGTGATCGTTTCGAGCGGACTCGAAGCGGTCCAGCTCCCGCTCGTCCGCGGTGGCGACCTCTGCGTGCACAATGGTTGGATGGTCCACGGCGCCGCCGCGAACGAATCGCAACGGATGCGCGAAGCCTGCATCGTGACGATGTATCCCGACGGTACTCGTGTGGCGCCACTCGTGAACGAATTCCGGCGTTCGGACGCCGAGCTCTACCTCGGCGGCCGGAGCGAGGGTGACCTCGCAGACAGCGAGCTGAATCCGGTCTTCTAGCCCGAGACGCCCCTCCGAGCAGGACTCTGGTTCCTGGTGCCGTCGTGGTCCTTTGCGTCCCGCGACGGCTATCGTGTCGGGCCCACCAAGGAGTCCCGCCCTTGCCCCTCAATCTCGCGTCCGCCTGGGAAGTCGTCGCCGACCAGCACGGCGATCGGCTCGGCGTCCATGCGGGCGGCGTATCGCGGACCTGGTCCGAGCTCGACGACCGCGCGGCGCGACTCGCGGCGGGCCTCGAAGACGTGGGCGTCGGCGCGGGCGACAACGTGGCGATCGCGCTCTACAACGGGAACGAGTACATCGAGGCCGAGTTCGCCGCGATGAAGTGCCGCGCGGGGCATTGCAACGTCAACTACCGCTACGTCGAAGACGAGCTCGCCTATCTCGTCGACAACAGCGACGCGAAGGCGGTCTTCTTCGACCACGTACTCGCGGAGCGCTTCGACAACGTTCGCGAACGGCTCGACAAGGCGAAGCTCTGGGTGCACGTCGGCGAGGGGCCGTGTCCCGATTGGGCGGTCGACCACGAGGCGTTGATCGCGGGCAACGAGCCGGCCAAGCGGATCGACCGCAGCCCCGACGACCTCTGGCTCCTTTATACCGGTGGCACGACCGGCCATCCGAAGGGCGTGATGTGGCCCCATGGCCATCTCGTCGTGCTCGCCCGGCGGACGCTCGCGCCGCTCGGGATCGAGATTCCGGACTCCCTCGCGGGCGTGCCCGCGATGCTCGCGGAGATCGAGCGGCTCGGCGCGGTCCCCCGTCAGCTGGCTGCCTCTCCGCTGATGCACGGCACGGCCGGACTCGGCGCGCTGATGAACCTCTTGATGGGCGGCGCCGTGGTCTCGCTCGCCGGGCGGAAATTCGATGCGGCCGAGCTGTGGAGCGTCGCCGCGGCTCAGCGCTGCACCACGATCAGCATCGTGGGCGACGTGTTCTGCCGGCCGATGGTCGAGGAGCTCGAGGCCGCGGCCGAGCGCGGCGCGCCCTATGACCTGAACGCTTTGTGCATCGTGGGTTCGAGCGGCGTGATGTGGACGCAACCGGTCAAGGACAAGCTGCTCGAGTTCGCGAAGGCCGCCGGCGCTGATCTCGTGCTCAACGATTCTCTCGGTGCGAGCGAGGGCGTGGGGTTCGCCGCCAAACAGTCGAAGGGCGAGGGCGACACCGAGACCGCGAAGTTCACCCTGGGCCCGAACGCGGCGGTGTTCACCGAAGACGGTCGCCGCGTCGAGCCGGGCTCGGGGGAGACGGGACTGCTCGCGGTCACGGGGCCGATCCCGCTCGGCTACTACGGCGATCCGAAGAAGACCGCGGAGACGTTTCGCGAGTTCGAGGGCAAGCGCTGGTCGGTGCCCGGGGACTTCGCGGAGATCGCGGCGGACGGAACGGTGACGCTGCTCGGGCGTGGCTCCGTCTCCATCAACACCGGCGGCGAGAAGGTCTTCCCCGAAGAGGTGGAGGAGGCGCTGAAGCTGCTGCCGGGGGTCGTGGACACGAACGTCGTCGGCGTGCCGGACCCGAAGTGGGGCGCGGCGGTGACGGCGGTGGTCGAGCTGGCGTCCGGCGTCGATCTCGACGATGTGGCGATCGTCGATGCCCTCCGCGGGAGGCTCTCGCCTTACAAGCTCCCGAAGAACATCGTGCGGGTGGAGAAGTTCTTCCGCAGTCCGAACGGAAAATCCGACTACAAGTGGGCGACGAAGACCGCCCGTGACGCGCTCGGCATCGATGACTGAGCCGGAACAGCAAGCGGAGAACGATCTCCGCACGAAAGGAATCGACATGCGAATCGGTGTGATGGCGGGGGCGACCCCGGGACCCGACGGAACCCTCGACGGCCTGGTCCAGCGAGCGAAGGATCTCGAAGCGCAGGGCTTCGCTTCGATGTGGATGGCGAACATCTTCGGCCTCGACGCGATCAACGCGCTCGCGATCGTCGGCCGCGAGACTTCGAAGATCGAGCTCGGAACGGCAGTCGTGCCGTCCCCACCGCGTCATCCCGTCGCGATCGCCCAGCAAGCGCTGACGACCCAGGCCGCCTGTGGAGGGCGCTTCACCCTGGGTATCGGGATGTCCCACAAGCTCGTGATCGAGGACATGCTCGGCCTCACCTACGACAAGCCGGCGCGTCAGACCCGCGAGTACATGAACGTGCTCGGGCCGCTGATGCGCGGCGAGCCCGCGAGCTTCCAGGGCGAGGAGTATCGGGTGAACGCGGCCCTCGACGTTCCGGGTGCCACCGAGACGCCGGTCCTGATCGCCGCGCTCGGCGACATGATGCTGAAGATCGCGGGCGAGACCGCCGCGGGCACCATCCTCTGGATGACCGGTCCGGCCACCATCGAGGACCACATCGGGCCGAAGCTGCGCGCGGCAGCGAACGACGCCGGCCGGCCGGAACCGCGGATCGTCGCAGGCTTTCCGATCGCCGTGACCGACGACGCTCCGGCGGCGCGAGAGGCGATCGCGAAGGGGCTCGTCATGTACGGCCAGCTCCCGTCGTATCGCGCGATGCTCGACAAGGAAGGCGCGGAGGGCCCGGCGGACATCGCACTCGTCGGCGACGAGAACGCGGTCGGGGAGGGCATCGACCGGCTGCGCGACATCGGCGTGACCGATTTCGACGCCGCGATCTTCCCGGCGGACGAGACGGCCGAGCAGCGCACGTTGGATCTGTTGCAGAGTAGACTCTGAGAGCGACCCGCCCGACGCACGAGGACGAATCATGAGTGAAGGCGAGTTCGATCGCGAATTCATGGAGGACTACAAGAAGCTCCTCCCGGACCACTACCAGGAGCGCTTCGACACGACGGGGGTGACCTACGAGGTCGGCCCCGTCGAGCCCGACGTCGATGCGCTGGCGGACAAGAGTCGCCGGACCGTCGTCCGCCGGGAGACCTTCGAGGGCGGCAAGCGCTTTCCCTTCCCGATCCCGAACGGCTGGTTCGTGGTCGGCGAGTCATGCGACCTCGCCGTCGGCGAAATGCGGACGCTGCACGCGTTCGGCAAGGACCTCGTGCTCTACCGCGGCGAGACCGGCGAGGCGCGTCTCGTCGACGCCTACTGTCCGCATCTCGGCGCACATCTCGGTGTCGGCGGGAAGGTCGACGGCGACGGCATCCGCTGTCCGTTCCACGGCTGGCGATTCGACGGCGAAAGTGGTCGCTGCACGAACGTGCCCTATCTCGAAGGCGGGCGGATCCCCTCGAGCGGACGCGTCCGCCACTATCCGACCGTCGAGCGCAACCACATGATCTGGGCCTGGCACCATCTCGAAGAGGCGGAGCCCTTCTACGAAGTGCCTGCCGTGCCCGAGTTCGAGGACCCGGAGTGGCTCCCCTACGAGGTCAAGATCTTCGAGATCAACACCTGCGTACAGGAAATGGCGGAGAATGACGTCGACTTCGCACACTTCAAGTACGTCCACGGGTCGGCCTCGGTCGATCAAGGCGAGGTCACGATCGACGGGACCTATCGGCGGACGTCGAACGGCGACTTCGTCCGCGAGAGCCACGGCCTCGGGTTGGCGGTGCTCCACATCGGCGACGTCTTTCGGTTCATCGCCTCGAGCGTGCCGATCGACGAAGAGCACGTGCGGCAGGTCTGGTGGTTCACGGCCCCGCGCTCGTCAGGGGAAGACGCCGCCAAGGTGATCGCCAATGCGTTCTACGCCGGCGTGAGCCAGGACCTCGCGATCTGGGAGAACAAGCGGTACCGCCCGAACCCGATGCTGACCGACGCCGAGAAGCCCGTCGTCGAGTATCGGAAGTGGGTGCAGCAGTTCTACTCGGACGTGTCGTAGCGCCTTCGCGCATCAACAGGAGGAGGGATCGAGATGGAAACGCGAAAGATGGGCCGCCACGGGCTCGAGGTGCCGGTGCTGTGTCTCGGCACGATGACCTTCGGCCTCCAGATCGACGAAGCGGCGTCGCGCACGATCCTCGACAAGGCCGCGGACGCGGGCCTCCACTACCTGGACACGTCCGATGCGTATCCCCTCGGCGGAGGGGCCGATACGGCGGGGGGGACCGAGGAGATCCTGGGTCGCTGGATGAAGGACAAGGGCAATCGCGAGGATCTCATCCTCACGACCAAGTGCTTCGCGCCGACGGGCCGAGGTCCGAACGCGTACGGCCTCTCCCGGCAGCGCATCATGGACGCGATTGACGGGAGTCTTCGCCGCCTGGGCACGGACTACATCGACGTCTATCTGGCGCACATGGACGATCCGAATACGCCCCTCGACGAGACCTTGCGCGCCTTCGAGGACATCACGAAGGCGGGCAAGGTCCGCTATGTCGGCTGTTCGAACTACTCCGGCTGGCGCCTCGGCAAGGCGCTCCGCATCGCGAAGGAGCTCGGCTCGACCGGCTACGTCACGATCCAGTCGCGGTACAACCTCCTGTATCGCGAGATCGAGACCGAGCTGCTGCCGCTCTGCCAGGACGAGGGCGTGGGCACGATGATCTACAACCCGCTCGCGGGCGGCTTCCTGTCGGGGAAGTACGAGCCCGGGCAGGAGCCCGAGGACGGGACGCGCTTCAAGGTCGGGAACGCCGGCGCGACGTACCAACATCGCTACTGGCAGGAGGCGCAGTTCGAGGCGGTCGAGCGTCTCAAGGGCGAGGTCGAGAAGCGCGGTCACGATCTCGTCTCGGTCGCCGTCGCCTGGGTGCTCGCGCAGCCGGGCGTGACGACCGCGATCATCGGCGCGTCGAAGCCCGAACAGCTCGACGCGAACCTCGCTGCCGTCGAGGTCGAGTTCGACGACGAGCTTCGCGAGATCTGCGAGGGCGTGTGGTGGTCGCTGCCGAGACGCCCGGTCTCGGCGGGGTACCGCTAGGTCGCGCTCGATCGGCCGCTAGGCGAACGTGACGCCGGTCAGCTCCTCGGACTTCGCCCAGAGCTTCGCGGCGTTCGCCTCGTCGTACGCCCAGGTTTCAAAGCCCTGCCGCGGCACCTCTTCCGAGATCGGCGGCGCGACGTGGCAGTCGAGCAGGTACTTGCCGCCCTGCTCGGTGAGCTCCGCGGCGGTCGCCGCCCAGACGGAGGTCGCGGCGCCCTGGGGCACGTTCTTCACCTGGACGCCCGCCGACTCGAAGCCCTCGCGCATGCCCGCGACGATCTCCTCGGGAAGATGTCGCGCCAGGTCCGTCTGGATCACGCCCGGGTGGACGGAGAGCGAGAGCAGCCGGTCACCGAAGCGACGCTGGAGCTCGGACGCGAACCAGATGTTCGCCGTCTTCGAGTGGGCGTAGGCGAGGTTCGGGTCGTAGTCGCGGGTCTGCCAGTTCAGGTCGTCGACGTCGCAGGTGCCGCGCAGATGCGCACCGGAGCTGAGCGTGACGACGCGGGCGCCGGGCGCGAGACACGGCATCAGGCCGGCGGTCCAGGCGAAGTGGCCGAGATGGTTCGTCCCGAACTGCGTCTCGAACCCGTCGGCGGTCGTGCCCTCCGGACACATCATCACGCCGGCGTTGTTGATGAGCAGGTCGATGGCCTGGCCCTGTTCCGAGGAATTGTCCGCGATCCGCTTCGTCGCGGACCCGATGCTCGAGAGCGAGGCGAGGTCGACCTCTTCCCCGTCGAAGCTCGCGTCCGGCACCTGCCCGCGGAGCGTCTCGAGGGCCGAGGAGATCTTCTCCGGGTTGCGGCCACAGATGGTGACCGAGGCACCGACCGACGCGAGCGCGCGGGCCGTCTCGATCCCGAGGCCACCGGTCGCGCCCGTCACGACGGCGTGCTTGCCGTCGAGTCGGATGCCTTCGAGCACGTCGTCCGTCGTCGAATCTCCGCTGAATGCCATCGTCTCGTCTCCTCATTTCCCCGGGCGGTGGGCGGGCGACGGTAGCGTCTATCGACGGCGTTTGATCTCCGCGACGACGTCCGCCCACTGACTCGGGTCCGGATACCGGTTGTGGGTCAGGCTCACGCCGTCGGCGATCCCGTCGAAGCGCGTGAGGAGCTTGTCCGCGATCTCGTGCCGCTCGCCGACGACCGAAAGCGTGTGCAGGATGTCGTCGTCGATCAGCTCCGCCATGTCGTCCCACTTGCCCTGCTTCGACATGCGGTTCAGCTCTTCGTGCAGCTCGCCCCAGCCGTGATGCACGAGAGTCGGCGCGTAGGCCGGCGTCGATCCATAGAACGCGAGCTGCTTGCGCGCGGCGAGCTTCGAAGCCTCGAACTCCTCCTCGGTATCCGCGGTGACGACGTTGATCGCGCAGAGGATGGCGAGGTCCTCGCGCTTGCGCCCGGCCTTCGCGAGTCCGCGCTCGAGCGCGGGCACGGTATTCGCGAGCAGGCTCTCCCGCGAGTTGAAGGGATGCGAGATGAAGCCGTCGGCGACTTCTCCCGCGAGCTCGGTCATCAGCGGACCGAAGCCGCCGGTGAAGATCGGGGGCGGACCGTACGGGTTCGGACCCGGGTCGAAGGCCGGGATCATGATCGTGTGCTGGTAGAACTCGCCGCGGAAGTCGAGGTCCGCCTGCCCCTCCCAGCGCGCGAAGATCGCGCGGATCGCCAGCACCATCTCGCGCAGTCGAGCCGCGGGCTTCGACCAAGGCATGCTGAAGCGCTTCTCGATGTGCGGGCGGACCTGCGTGCCGAGACCGAGCCAGAAGCGACCGCCGGTGATCGCCTGGAGTCCGTAGCCGAGGTACGCCAGGTTCATCGGATTGCGCGCGAAGGCGATCGCGATCGCGGTCCCGAGCTGGAGCCGCTCCGTATTCTCGGCTGCGAGCACCAGCGGCAGGAACGGATCGTGCTTGGCTTCGAAGCTGAACGCGCCGTCGTAGCCGATCTCTTCGAGGCGCGTGAACTGTGTGCGCGCGTCCCGGGGATCTTCGAGAGGAGCGGTGGTGTAGACCTGCATCGCCGCGTCAGTCCCGCCCACCGGCCAGGGACTTCTGCCACCAACCCGCCTTGTGCGTCGAGAAGAAGAGCGGAATTCCGCTGGTCGTCTTCGGCTTCGCATAGACCATGTGGCCGTAGTCGTAGGGGATCGGCTCGGGGGTCTGGAACTCGACGCCCGCGGACTTGCCCTGCTCGACGATGGCGCCCGTATCGTCCACGTCGACCCCGAAGAGCATCAGTCCTTCGCCCTCGGCCTCGATCTGCTTCGAGAGCGGGCTGTCCGGATTCGTCGACGACACGAGGCTGAAGACCATGCCGCGATCGCCGAGGTCCCAGAGCGGGAAGATCGTGCAGCGCATGGTCGAGTCGGGCAGCGTCTCCGGATCGAGCTCGATCGGCTCGATGCCGAAGAGTCCGTGGTACTTCTCGACGCTGGCATCGTGATCGGCGACGCGCACGACGAAGTCGAAACAGAAATTGGCCTTCATGCCGAACTCCTTCCGCTAGCGGGACCGCGCACGATCGGGGTGGTCCACGTAGATGGGGGACGACCAGGCGCGCGGCCGATCCGGCGCGAGGCAGTTGCCCTCGTCGTCACACGGGTTCGCCTCGAGACATCGCCCGTCGTCGTCCCGATCGCAGTTGATCGGGTCGCCGTTCGCGGTCGGCTTCTCGGGTTCGTACACCCGCGCGTAGTAGACCGCGTCCCGGCCGCTGGTCACGAATTCGTCGTCGCTGAAGGTCGCGACGCAGCCGTTCGGGTCCGGTTCGCAGTCGAGGGAACGCCAGGGATCGTCGACTAGGGTGCCGACGTCTTCGCCCTCGAAGATCTGAGGTCGGATGCGGATCACGTCGATCCGCTCGATCGGTCGTCGCGTGTCGCTCGGGTGATAACACTCGCCGAGGCAAAGGCGTTCGAGCTCGTCCGGCCCGAGCGATTCCGCGGAAGCGTCCGGGCAACCGTCCTGCTGCTCGAAGGATCCGACCGCGCGCACCCGGAACGTCGGGTTGGCGTCGGTCTCGATCTCGGTGCCCATCGGAAGCGCGCCGTCGTCGGTCAACAGATCGAACCAGAGCAGGATGCGCGGTCCGCTCGTGCCGTAGGTCTCGCGGCGTTCGAGGGCGTTCCAGATCGATCCGCGGTCACGCGCGGGGGCGTGGACCGCGACGAGGCCACCGGTGTACTGGAACGAGCCGGCGCGCTCGACGTCGGCGAGGGCGGTCAAGGGCGAGGTCTCCCCCGCCGTGATCGCCTTCGAGTGCGCGGGACGCTCCGCGTCTTCGTCCGGCGGCGCGCGCAGCGCCGATGCCAGGGACGACGCGTCCTCGGGTCGATCGAAACCGCCGTCGGTCATCGCGATCAGCTCCTTGTACCCCGTCCCCGGTCGCGCCGAGTGGTTGTCGCTCGAGGCCATGAAGCCCATCCGGAAGCGTCGCGGCGCGTTCGGGTCGCCGTCGAAGTTGCCGAGGGCGGCGATGTACTGGGCGGATCCCGTTGGCACGTAGTTGAAGGAGGGCTGGTCGCAGTCGCGGCACATGCCGGCGTCGAGCCACTCGCTCGCGTCGCTGTTCTCGATCGTGACGACATAGTCCTTGCCGGCCCTGATCGCGTTCTGGCGCGCGAGCTCGGCACGGCCCTCGCATTCCTGGTCGGAAGCGCCTTCGGCGAGACACCGCGCACGGATGATGCGCCCGGCCTGGCGGCAGGGCGGGAGGTAGCTCGGCGTCTCTTCCGGGCAGACGAGGTGGCCGGACGAAGACGTCCGTGAGCCGCGGAAGTCGCGGTAGACCTCGGAGTCGCCGTGCCCCGAATAGACCTCGAGCAGCGTCTGGCGATCCGGGTCGTGCATGTCGCCCTCGAGCTGCTTGTCCCAGCTCGAGGTCGGCGGCGTGTAGATGCCCCAGGCGGTGCCGTGGGGGATCACGATCGCGTCGTGTCCCCACTCGTTCAGCTTGCGGTAGAGCTCTGGCGGCGTCGGCGCGACTTCCTGGCAGTCCGTGCCGAGCTCGCTCACGTGCCCGTCCCCACACACGGGGGTGCCGCCATTCGTCGCGATCCGCCGGGACAAGTCGTCGAAACGATCGTCGATGAGCGCCGCGGCGCCGCGGACGAGGGGCGAGGAGTTCTCGAGGAGCAGCGTGCCGGACTTGGCGCCGATCGGGCGCGCGGGGATGCGCGCGTCGTCGGTGTGGGCGAGGACGATGTTCTTGTGTCCGTAGTGCCCGTCCGGAGTGAGGCCGGCTTGCGTCCACTCCCAACCGAGGAACGCGACCGTGTCCGGGTTCGTCGGATCGCCGCCGCGCGCGTTGCACTCGCGGATCGCGTCGATCGTGTTCTGCCAATCGATCGGATAGAGGCTGTTCGCGTGATCGTTGATCGACCAGAAGTCCAGCGCCGCGCAGTGGCGGGCGAAGTCGCACGCGTCGGCGGGCGTCATCGCGCCCGCGCCGCCCATCAACGGCAGGTTCATCATGAACGCGTCGCCGGACAGCGTCGTGTGGACGTGGAAGTCGCCGAAGAGGATCTGGCCTTCGGACGCGCCGCCCACGGCTCGAATCGCGCTCGCCTGGTCCGAGGCGATCTCGCTCACGAGGGCCGGCGCACGCGTCTCGCCCGTCGGGACCGGATTCGCGCCGTCGAGCTCGCCGAAAGCGCCGCCACCGGCGAACCAGAGCAGCACGACCGCCGCGATGAGGACGAGTCCGATCAGAAGCAGGGCGTTGCGCACGTCAGGACCTCGGCTTGCGCGATCGCGGGGCGAGCGATCGAGGACGGGGTTCGAACGCTATCGCCTCGCGATGGCCTTCGCGATCCGTTCGACCAGGGCTTTCTGCCGCGCGACGTTCGCGTCGTCGTCGAGGGCGCCGACGTCCAGGCTGTCGAAGACCCGCTGCGAAAGGAAATAACCGGTCGTGACGTTGAACATCGCGATCACCTCGATCGCGAGCTGTGCGCGGTCGAGGGGCCGGCCGGCGCCACTGCGTGCGGTGTCGATTCCCTGCGCGATCAATCGATCGAGCCAGGCCCGCATCAGCTCCTGCCCGGGAGAGCCCTCGCCCTGGAGCGCTTGCTGGAAGAGCGCGGCCATCTGGGGATGTTCGAGGAGCAGGTCGGTCATGATCGACGGAAGGCCGGCGAGGGCGTTTCGGGAGCGCGCCGTCTGCATCGCCTCGGTCATCGCCGCCGCCATCGGTGTGAGCGCCCGATCCAGCACCGCCGAATAGAGGTCGCGCTTGCTCGCGAAGTGGTTGTAGAGCCCCGGCTGCTGGATCTCGGCTCGGCGCGCGATCTCGCGGAGCGAAGCCGCTTCGAAGCCGCGCTCGGCGAAGACCGACTCGGCCGCGTCGAGGATGCGGACAGAGGTGCGCTCGCCCTTGGTGGGCGTCGGGGCTTCGACGGATCGGGCGGCCGGCATGGAAGAGGTTCCTCGATCGGGTTGCGGAGTAAATTATCACACGATAATTTTCGAGTCCACGCCCAGGAGGATTCGAATGCGATCGCGCATCGCCGACGTCGTGAACACCGACGCCACGCTCATCAGCCGCAAGGCCTGGAGCGATCCCCACGTCTACGCGCTCGAGAAGAAGGGCATCTTCGGCAAGAGCTGGCTCTTCCTGGCCCACGAGTCACAGATCCCGAACCCGGGCGACTTCGTGCAGGCCTACATGTGCGAGACGCCGATCCTCGTCGCCCGCGGCAAGGCCGGCGGCATCCACGCGAACATCAACAGCTGCGTCCATCGCGGACTGCCCGTCTGCCGCGCGGACCACGGCAACGCGAAGAGCTTCGTCTGCCCCTATCACAGCTGGAACTACTCGGTCGAAGGCAAGCTCCAGGCGATTCCTCAGGAGCGACACGTCGAGGGCAAGGTCGACAAGTCGAAGCTCGGGCTCAAGGCCGTGCCGCGCGTCGAGTCGTGGAACGGGATGATCTTCGGCTCCTTCGACCCGGAGATCGAGCCTCTCGATCAATACCTCGGCGACCAGCGCTGGTACCTCGACGCGTTCTTCGAGCGATTCGAGAACGGCATCGAGTTCGTCGGCTCTCCCCAGCGATGGGTCCTGAACGCGAACTGGAAGCTCCCGATGGAGAACCAGCTCGGCGACGTGAATCACGGCCCGTTTCTGCACGCGGCGGTGATCCCGCCGGAGGCGAACGCCGAAGTCTTCGACCTCGGGTTCAGCTGCGTGACCGAGCCGGGCCACGGCGCGACCTTCCGTCTTATGCCTGAAGACGCGCCGCTCGAGAGCGTGGCGTGGGGCTTCGAAGGGATGGCGTCGCTGCTCTCGCCCGATGTGCACGAGTATCTGCGCGAGATCCAGATGCGGGCGGAGGAGCGGGTCGGTCCGATTCGTGCGCGGATGAAGGGCCTGACCTACGGCGTCTACCCGAACCTGTCCTTCCTGTGGTCGAACACCGCGTTCAAGGTCTCGCACCCACGCGGGCCCGGAAAGGTCGAGTACTGGTCGTGGTCGGTCGTGCCCGCGGATGCGCCCGACGAGTTCAAGCGGATCCTGCGCGGCAACCACACGGCCTTCTTCGGCCCGGGCGGGCTGCTCGAGCAGGAGGACTCGGAGGCGTGGACCCAGCAGTTCCTGGGGAGCAACATCGACTTCGCCGACGACCGGCCCTACTTCTACGGCCTCGGGTTGGGTGAGGAGAAACCCCACGACGATCTGCCCGGACTCGTGAGCGTGACCGCGAACGAGTTCTACGCGCGCAACTTCTTCCTGCGCTGGCGGGACGCGCTGATGGCCGTGGAGGAACGCTGAAATGTCCGAGGACTATCAGACGACGCTCGAGCTCCAGCACGAGATCGAGCAGTGGTACTACCGCGAGGCGCGCCTCCTCGACGGTCGTGAATACAAGAAGTGGCTCGAGCTCTGCGCGCCCGAGATCCGGTACATCGTCCCCGGTCGCGGCAACCCCCTCGTCGACAACGCGCGCCGCGGCGAAGAGGACATGATCAGCGTCGAGCGCGAGCTCGAAGGCCGGGACTCCGACGGGCTACCGATTCGGGACGAGTCCTTGCCCTACCTGATGCTTCGCGTGGAGCGAGCGTACAAGCCGAACTCGTGGTCCGAGAACCCGCCGGCGCGGACGCGTCGGATCGTCGGGAACATCGAGGTGATGGGCGTGGAAGGCCCCGCGATCTCGGTGACCAGCGCGTTCCATCTCCACTGGGCCCGACCCGGGAGCGCGACCTGCTTCTACGCGGGCCAGCGCAGGGACGTGCTCCAGCGCGCAGAGGAAACTGTGCCGGGCGACCTGAAGCTCACGCGCCGCGAGGTCGTGCTCGACCTCGCGAACATCGAGGTTCCGACGCTGGGGCTCTTCCTCTAGCCTCGCGCGACCGTCGACCCGATTGGCCTAGAAGCGGTACTGGAGGCCGCCGCCGACAGAGACGTATTCCATCTCGTGGATGTCGCCGCGCGGCAGGATCCACTCGGTGCTGAATCGGAACGCGACGTTCCGGTGGAGGTGGATGTCGAAGCCGCCGCCGACCCGGAAGGCCAGGGCGAGCCCGTCGTTCAGGATCACGCCGAGGTTCTGTACGTCGTCGACCTCCGCGTCCATGAAGCCGACGCCGCCGAGGACGTAGGGTTCGAAGCGACCGAGGGGCAGGATCCCGCGGACGGCCCCGGAGAACACGAGCGTCTCCGCCTCGACGAAGTCGCCGGCGTTCTCGTCGAACTCGACTTTCGGGATGTACTCGACCTCGAGCTCTGCGGCGACATACTTGTGGACGCGCCAGCCGAGGTAGATGTCGAAGCCCGTCGCGATGTCGTGGTCGAGGTCGTTGTCGACGCCGGGGAGTGCGCCGACGGGCAGCGTTTCGATCCCAAGGGCGACGAACTGCTTCTCGTAGTTGTCGGGGGCCGTGATGAAGGTGCCGCCGATGGCGCTCACGCCGAAATAGGGCCCGGTCCGTGCCCAGTCCTCGTCGTCGTCGGCGACCGCGAACGACGGGGCGGCGATGGCGGCGATGACGAGGACGAGCGTCGTGAAGACGGCGCGTGATAGGCGGCGGCGGGGGGAGGGGCGCATTCTGGGCTCCGGCGAAGCGGGTTGGTTCGGCCCGCGGATCCGCGGGGTCGGGCCAGAATAGGGAGGGGCACGAACGCCCGCCAACCACTCGGTTCGAGGCTCGTCCCTGCGAGCTCGCGTCATCTGACGAAGGATCGGAACGCGCGATCGCGCGTCTCAGCGGGTCGGATCGAGCATCACCTTGAGGACGCCGTCTTCGCGACTATCGAAGAGGGCGTAGGCCTCGGGCCCCTCGCCGAGACCCATCTCGTGCGTGAAGACGGAGTCCGGCTGGAGTCGCCCTTCGGCGATCAGCGGGACGAGATGCGGCCAGAACTTCGGGACCGGGCACACGCCGATCCGGAACGTCAGGTTCTTCACGAGGGCGAGGCCCATCGGGAAGGGCATCGGCGTCGGGCCGGGCACGCCTACGACGCTGACGGTGCCGCCCTTTCGCACCAGTTGGAGTGCGGTCAGGATCGTGGCTTCGCCGCCGACCGCTTCGATCACGGCGTGCGGCCCGAGTCCGTCGGTCGCGTCGAGGATCGGCGCGATCGGGTCACTCGAAGCGTCGACCGGGACCGCGCCGAGCGCCTTCGCGGCGGCGAGTCGCGCGGGAACGCGATCGAGGGCGAACACCCTGCGCGGGCCGAAGAGCTGAGCCGTCTGGATCGCCATCAATCCGACCGGTCCGCAGCCGACGACCGCGACGTCCTGGCCGGGCGCGATGTTCGCGTTCTCGGCGCCGAGGTAGCCGGTCGGCAGGATGTCCGTGAGCAGGACCGCGCTCGCGTCGGACACGCCGTCGGGAATCTTCGCGAGGCTCGTATCAGCCTTCGGGACGGCGATCGCTTCCGCTTGCGCGCCCGGCAGCGCATTGTTCGTTCCGAAGACGCGGCCGCCGTCGTTCTCGCAGCTCGTGACCGAGCCGCGCGTGCACGGTCCGCACTGCGCGCAGCCGACGACCCCCGACACGATCACGCGATCGCCGGTCCGGAAGCGCTGCACGCCGGAGCCCGCCTCGACGACCTCGCCGATGGCTTCGTGGCCGATGCCGAAGGATCCCTCGCCGAGATCGCCGTGGTAGATGTGGAGGTCGGAGCCGCAGATTGCCGTGCGCTCGACCTTCACGACGACGCCGTCGGTGTCGTCGGGGGAGGGGTCAGGCAGGTTCTCGACGCGAACGTCGCCCTTGCCATGAATGAAGAGGCCGCGCATGGCTTCCTTTCTCGCGTCTCGCGCGTCGACTACGCCTGCGCGTCGTCGTCGCGCTGCCAGCGATGGAGCAGGTGATGGTCGCTCAGCACGATCTGCTCGCGCCATGGGCGAGGCGCCGCGCGGCCGCCGAGATTCGGGACCGCGTCGCGGGCGGTCGTGGCGCGCGCGCGGATCGCGTCCCAATCGGGCGGGCTCCCGTCGAGGGCCGCGTCGATTTCGTCGAGACTCGCGACCGCATCACGCGGGAGAATGGGCGTGAAGACCGCGCGCACGCCGTGCCATGCCTCGCGGAAGAGCGCGGTCATCTCTTCCGCCGCGTCGAGGCCCGATGGGTAGAGCGCGCGCTGCGTCGACTCGTTGGCTTCGAGGACGTCGAGTGCCTGGCGCAGGAGGATCATGCGCTCGATCTCGTGGATGTTTGGCGGATGCATCGGGGGCGAGGGTAGTTCAGGGGCGGCGCTCGATCAGGCGCGCGCGTTCGGCCCACCCGCGCCCGACGGCTCGAGCGCCGCCGCGAGCGCGACGACCGCGAAGGCCGTCGCGATCAACGGATCGTCTTCCTTCTGCAGCGGGTTCGGATTCGAAAAGGACCCGTCCTCGCGCTGGTCGGCGGCGATCGCATCGACGAGCTGCGCGCGCCAGTCGGCGGGGCCGCCGGCTCGGGCGAAGACAGTCGCAGAGCCCGCGCGGTAGTACCCGCGCATCGCTTCGGCGAAGGCATGCATCGGCCCGCCCTCGACGCCCGGGTTCGCGTCGACGCGGTGGTGTTCGAGGAGCCAGGCGTGGGCCTGCTTCGCCGAAGGCTCCGCGGCGAACCCCAGCGCGGCGAGGGCGTGCCAGCCGTCGGTCGTGGCGGAGCCGTAGCCCCGGGGCCGCTCGTTCGGGCCTGTCTCTCCCTTGTTGAGGTGAAGCTCGACCGGGCTGTAGAAGAAGCTGCCGTCCTCGCTCTGGCAGCGCGCTACGAACGATCGCGCCTCGAGGAGTGCCGGGTGTTCGGGACCGAGGCCAGACGCGACGAGGCCCTCGATCACGCGTCGGGTCATGCTGAGGTCGACGTGTCCGGCGTCGGGCGGCGTGCGGAGCGAGCGCGCGCCCATGCCCCATCCGCCCAGGGCGGGATGGTCCTGCCAGCCGCGGCGGGTCGAGAGCTGTTGGTCGAGCAGCCACGCGCGGGATCGCTCGGCGAGTCCAGGCGGCGCGGCATCGACGTGTCGCGAGAGCGCGAAGAGCATCATCCCCGTCGCATAACACGGATAGTCGGAGACGACTTCGTTCAGACCGAGCGCCCCGGACTCGTCACAGCGCGCAGCGAGCGCCGCGAGAGAAGCAGCAGCCGCGTCGCCGTCGAGCGCACCGGCGGCATCGAGGGCGAGCAGCACGAAAGGCGACGTGCTCGCTCCGCCCTTCAAGAGGCCGTAGACGCGGGAGGGGTAACGGCCGTCGTGGCTGCGTTGTCCTTCGAGCCAGCCCAGCGCTGAAGCGAGCACCGCAGCGCCGTCGGCTTCGGGCGTCCCCGCGAACGCTGCCGAAACGCCGAAGAGGCCCTGGGCGGCGAGGAGCGTCCCCGCCGCCAGGACCTCGCGGCGCGACCAGAGCGGCGCCGGGCCGCGCGCGGTCGCGGAACTCACCGCGTCACCACCGTCTGCGTCTCCATCGGCACGCTCGCCGGCTGGAGCGGCTCGCCGGCGCCGAGGGTCATGACCGCGGCCGCCGTCACGAAGGGCGTGCTCGTGATGCAGTGATGACCAGACCAGGAGCCGTCTCCGTTCTGGGTCGCATCGAGATGCGCCGCGATCGCGGTCTGCCACTGGTCCCAGTCGGAACCGCGCTCTTCCGCGAGGCTCTCCGAGATCATCATGTAGCTGAGCATCTCTTCACCGCCGACGGAACCGAACCCGCGGATCATCGCCGCGCGATCCTCGCGCACACGTTCGGCGGTCTTCTCCGCCTTTCGTTCCGCGCGCTCCGCGGCTTCCGGCGCGACCGTCTTCGCGCCCTTGCGGTTGTTGCTGAGCGAAGACGCGGCGGCGTAGAGGTCGACCCCCGCGCCCTTGCTCGCGTCGAGCGCGCCGGACTCTTCGTCGATCAGGCGATCGTTATAGCCCTGGGCGCGGTCGAGGACCTCCTGGTCGAAGCGCTTGCCCTTGTCGAGTGCCTTGTAGAGGCTCTGGGCCGCGACCGAGCTCGAGAGGACCGGCGCCCAGCCGTTCGCGTCGAAGCTGCCGTCGGCGCGCTGGGCGGAGACGACCTTGGTGAGCACCTTGTCGTAGGCGATCTGCGTTCGCGTGTAGAGCTTCTCGCCTACGCGCTCGTCGACGTCGCCGAGGAGCAGCGCCGCGAAGTGCGTGTCGACGTTCGGCCCGAGCTTGCCCTGAGGCTGGGTGCCGGTCGGACCGTTCAGACCGACGCCATCGCTCGGGCTCTTCTCGATCGCCGTCAGCACGTAGTCGAGGCCTTTCCGGATCGACGCCTGGTGGGCGTCGGTCTTCCCTGCGTCGCGCTGGAGTGCCATCAGCGAGAGGGACGTCGTCGCGAGGTCCGACTGCCCGCTCGCGCCGCGGTTCGAATTGCGCTGGGCGAAGCTCGCGGCCCCCCAGCCGCCGTCCGCGTTCTGGTGCTGCACGAGCCACCGCGCCCCGGCGCGTCGTGTCGCGACCGCGTCGATCGTCGCGGGTTTCTGCGCGTCGGCTGCGGGTTTCGGGGTGTCGACGCTGACCTCCGTCGCCTGGACCGGGCTGGCGAGGAGGAGCGTGGACAGGAGGAGGGAGGGGAGGGGAGCGATTCGCATGGAGGAACCTCGACCACCGCGGGATTGCGGTTCGGCGGGTTCGATGCAGCGCTTCGGAGGATGGTTCCCGGGCCGACTACGTCACGTATTCGAGTGAACCGAGTGACGCAGCGATGTGTCGTACTGGGGAGTCGAGTGTCAGCTCGCCGGGTCGTCTGCCCACTGATAGATCTCGTCCATCGTGACCGGACGCTCCGCGATCCCGTCGAAGCCCGGCATCCCGCCCGCCGCGTAGCTGTCTTCGCACGTCACGAGCCCGTCGTCGTCGAAGCCCCAGACGATCATGAGGCGCGACAGGTAGAGGTAGTGCGCGTCCTCGTCGGGCACCGGGACGCCCATCGCCGCGAGGACCTTACCCGGATACGCCATCTTCATGCCGCCCTCGGTCGTGATCACATCGCGCCCGACCGCCATGCGCTCGATCGCATGTTCGATGTGGTTGCAACCGGAGCCGACGATTCCCTGGTAGTAGGCGGCCACGCCGTCCTTGCCGGTCGGGCTGTTGTCGTCGCCGCCCTCTGTATAGGAGGTGTATTTCGCGTTGGGCGCGACCGTCGCCATCAACGCCTCGAAGTCCGGCTTCGCCTCCGCCTTGCCATGCGAGATGATCGTCCCGAGATTCCGGCGCCGGACCGGGTCGGTCTCGTCGGCGAGCAGGCGCTCGGGCATCTCCCAGTTCTTGCGGCAGTCGATCACGTAGGTCATCGCGGGGGCTCCTCTTTCGTCGGCCGTCGGGCGCGTGCGCCGGGGGCGGTCGCCATCATAACCGCGCCGCACGGGCTTGGGGCCGCCTCGACGAGCGCCGGAATTCCCCTGCTCGCGCGGCCGGTTACGGCCCAGCGCGGGTCGCCTGTGCTAGCCTCCGCGCCGCTCGAAGGGCGACGGCCGCGTCAGCCCCGAGTTCCCGGAGAGATGGCCGAGCGGTCGAAGGCGCACGCTTGGAAAGCGTGTGTAGGGCAACCTACCGTGGGTTCGAATCCCACTCTCTCCGCCATTCAGTCTGCTGGTGCAGAGACGATTGCGCGCCGGGAATCATAATCGGTGGGATTCGGGCGGATTCGCGGGCCTTGGGGCGAATCGGGTTTCGGGAGTCCACCGGAGACGGGCACTTGCGGGGGCGATGGGACGCTCTCGGGCAGATGTTCTCTGCTGCGAGTTTTTGCGGTGGACTGAGCGCCTTCCACGGCCGCGCCGTGTGTGGAGCGTCGATCGGTGGGGCCCGGCAGGCAACCGGGGGGTCAGCCCTCGAGTGAGCCCTACGGCTGCAGCTGCGCCACCTGCTCCGACCACGAGAGCGGGATCTCGATCCGCTTCACGAGCGCATCGGCGGTGAGGTCTGCGGGCTGGGTGCCCGTAGTGTGCCAAAACTCAGCCGCCGCATTTCGCCAGCAGAATCAACGAGTTGAACGTTCGGCGGGAGCTCTAACCTCGGCCGATTTTGGCACGCCCCACCCGGGCTAACTTGTTCGGATGACACCGGCGCCGCTGCAATTCTTGGTCGTTCTGCTTGCCGGCTGGCTCTGCCGGCACCAGCAGGAGATGATCGAGTATCTCCAGGACGAGAACCGTGTTCTCCGCGAGCAGCTAGGCGGGAAGCGCCTCCGGTTCACCGACGCGCAACGACGCCGGCTCGCCCGGAAGGCGAAACGGCTGGGGCGACATCGGCTAAGAGAGATCTCGACCGTCGTCACGCCTGAAACGCTTCTTCGCTGGTACCGCGAGCTGGTCGCCGCGAAGTACGACGGGAGTTCAAGGAGGAGGCCCGGGCGTCCTCGGATCGAGGGCGAGATCCAGCGATTGATCGTTCGGATGACCGTCGAGAATCCGGGTTGGGGATATACGCGCATTCGCGGCGCACTGATGAATCTCGGACACGAAGTCGGCCGAAACACGATCAAGCGCGTGCTCGCTGAGAACGGAATCGATCCGGCCGGGCGTCGTCCGATGGCCTGGAAGACGTTTCTGCGGGCTCACTGGGGAGCCATCGCGGCCACGGACTTCTTCACGGTCGAGGTCGTGACGTGGCGTGGTCTCGTTCGGTACTTCGTGCTCTTCGTGATCGATTTGAAGAGTCGTCGAGTGGAGATTGCTGGAATCACCGCGAAGCCGAACGGGGAATGGATGCGCCAGATCGCCCGCAATCTGGTCGACTGCGAAGAGGGCTTCCTCGTAAACAGCCGCCATCTGATCCACGATCGTGACCCGTTGTTCACGCACGCGTTCGCAGCAACGCTGAAGCGTACAGGCGTTCATCCCGTGAAACTGCCGAGCCGGAGTCCTAACCTGAACGCCTACGCAGAGAGGTTCGTCCGATCGGCGAAGTCGGAGTGCGTCGGTCAAGTGATTCCGCTCAGCGAACGACATCTTCGGCAAGTCGTGGGCGAGTATGTGGAGCACTATCACCTTGAGCGAAACCATCAGGGAATCGGCAACCGATTGATCGATCGGGGCGAGGGCGGCGTCGCTGGTTCTGGTTCGGTCGAATGCCATGAGCGTCTTGGTGGGATGCTTCGCTACTACGCTCGGGCGGCGTAGTCGTCAATCGAGTTCTTGCACCGCACGAGGTGGGCTATGGGCGGGAAAGTGTCCGGCGTGAATCCGAGAGTTCTCTCGTGGGCTCGCGAACGCGCTGGACTGAGCGTCGAGGATGTCGCAGCCAGGCTGAAGAAAGACCCGAGCCTCGTCGAGGCTTGGGAACGCGGTGATGAGGGACAGAGCCCCACCTATGTTCAGCTCGAGAAGCTCAGCTACGAGCTCTACAACCGCCCGGTAGCTGTCTTCTTCTTCCCGGAGCCGCCTGAGGAGCCGGAAGCCAAGGGTGAGTTCCGTTTGATTCCGGAAGCGGAACTCGATGCTCTGAGTCCGGAGACCCTTCTCGCGGTACGCCATGCGAGGGCGTCGCAGGAATCTCTCCGGGAGCTATCGGGGGGCCACAATCCAGCTTCGGCTCGAATCGTGGGAGAGATCGACGCACGACGCTTCAAGACGCTCGAATCCCTTTGCTCGAGAGTGCGCAACCGGTTGGGGATCTCGCTCGTTACGCAGATGAGCTGGGACTCACTCGATACGGCATTCAAGGAATGGCGGACCGCGGTCGAGACGGCCGGCGTATTCGTGTTCAAACGCGCGTTCCGTGACGACGATGTCTCAGGGTTCTGCCTCTTCGACCCCACTTTCCCCGTCATCTTTATCAACAACAGCACGTCGCCTTCTCGACAGATCTTCACCCTTTTCCACGAGCTTGCCCATCTGCTCTACCACGCAAGCGGTGTCACTCTGGGCAGCGACAGCTACATCCGCTCGCTCCCCAAGGACGATCGAAGCGTTGAAGTTCTCTGCAATCGATTCGCGGGTGCGTTCCTCGTGCCGGATGCGGATTTCGATAGACGGGCTGGGGGACGGGGTGCGACCGACATTGAAGTCTCGGAGCTCGCGAGTCTCTACAACGTGAGTCGGGAAACCATTCTGCGAAAGTTTCTCGACCGACGAGTCGTGACCCAGGCTCAGTATGAGGAGCGGCGAGAAGGTTGGAATTCAGACTGGCGGAAGCGCCGTGAGGAATCCTCGGGAGGAGACTATTACCGTACGCAGAAGGCCTACTTGAGCGAGACGTATACGAGGCTCGCCTTCAATGGCTATTACGACGGTCGTCTGACGGTGGAACAGCTCAGCGACTATCTCGGCATGAAGGCGAGGAACGTGCCTACGTTCGAGACCTACCTAACAGCTGTCTGATCGATGCTGTACGTATTCGACACAAGCTCGCTGCGCGCAATGGGCCATTTCTTCCCGGAGCAATTCCCGTCCTTTTGGATCAAGTTCGATGCGATGGTCGAGGCGGGCGACGTCTTTTCCGTGCGCGAAGTGCGCAAAGAACTCGAGCTGCAGTCGGTTCATCAGCACCTGCTGGACTGGGCGAAAGGACACGCTTCGTTCTTCAGGATCCCGAGTGCGGACGAGACGGAGTTTGTCAGCCGGATCTTCGCGGTGCCGAAGTTCCTCGAAATGGTACGGCGGAAGAACATCCTGGAGGGCCGACCCGTTGCCGATCCGTTCCTCGTGGCCGCGGCGCAGGCGCATGGGGGTTGCGTGGTCACCGAGGAGAAAGAGAGACGTGGATCCGCTCAGCTGCCCAACGTCTGCGCGCACTACAAGGTCAAGTGCATGAATCTCGAGGGATTCATGAGTGCCGAGGGCATGCAGTATTAGGGTGGATTCGAGCCGTTGCGGGTCCGCGTCACGGCTGCGAGGCAGGGCCCGTTGTTCGTGCGGAGCAGGGACTTGCGATTCCCTGTTTAGCTCCAAGGATTCCCTGTTCGCCCGAAAAAGTTCCCTGTTCGAGTTCGTAGGGAATTCGTTTCTAACTGCTCGGATCAACTCTGGAAATCCGGCGGTGGTGCGCTTCGCGAAGCCCGGAATTTGAGAAATTCCCTGTATTTTCCCTGTATATCAGGGATCTGACCCCAGAGACGAGTTCGCCCCCGACTCCTACCACCGCCATTCAGTCTGCTGGTGCGGAAATGATTGGGGTCGTGGATCGCGAACCCCGCGATTCGGCCCGATTGCGGCGCTTGCGCGCGATTCGTGTTTCGGCAGTCCACCGGAGACGGCGCGCTCGCTGCGCCAACCCGCCGATCCCGTGTCGAAGTTCTCTGCGCTGCTGCGTCTCAGGACATTCTGGAGCGCGGCCGTTGCAATAGCAACGCTCCCGAACTCGTCTCCCCGACACAGACGCCACATCGCGCGGCCCGATTCGCTCTCATTCGTTCCTCGCGAGCCGACTCGCGTGCTTCAGAAAGTCTCCTGGCGACGTCGTCGCCGATGCCAAAGAAGACCTCGTCGGGCGTCTGCCCTTGGAACGCCGAATGGGGCATCACTTCGTTGTGGGCCGCGACATAGAACTCGATGAGGCGACGAAGACCGACGAAGCTGTCGAGAGAATGAAGGTAGAGCCACGAGTGCTTCAAGGATCGCCAGAATGCCTCGATCATCGAATTAGAGAACGTGATCTCGACTTGAGCCAGGACCCGCGTCAGACGCTCGCCGTCCAGCAGTTCGTTTACGGCTCCGTTGACGTTCTCGCTTCCCGAGTCTGCCACCACGACGGGATGAGCAGGGCAGTCGCCCAGCTGAACGGCCGCTTCGCGCAAGATGCGACACGTCCCGCCGCTCCCGAGCCGTTCCTCAAGACTCCACGACAAGATTCGCCGGGAAAAGTTGTCGATCACTCCATGCAGATACGCTCTCGTCCCGTCGAGCAGCCGGATGATTGTTACATCCAGGTGGAGGAGTTCGCCGGGAGCGTTGGCGCGTATGCCGATCTTGGGTTTGACCGGATAGACACGCTTTCGGGGTCGTCTCCAGCCGCTGGTGCGGACCTGCCGATACCAGGTCGATGGCGAAGCCAGGACCTTCCCGATTCGCTGAGCGTGAAGAGCCAGCGCTCGCAGCGACATGTGTCGGTGATCGTTGCTCTCGACCATCTTGCGCATGGCGTCGATCTCATCGGGAGTCAAGCGTGTCGGGACGACGCGCGGACAGCTTGTCTGATCATCAAGGTCACATCCGGCCTCGGCACGACACCAATCGTGGTAGCGGGATGCCGAGAGACGCGTGACTCGAAGCGCGGCGTTGAGTGGCACGACGTTTCTCGCCCGTGCGATCGCTCGCAGGAGGATGCTCTTGGTGTCGCCGTCCGGGAGGCGCTCGTATTCGAGCTGGACCTTCGATGCTCGAAGCATCGCGATCAGAAGACCGACGATCGCTCCGAGCAAAGCGGTTCGGCCTCGGAGTTTTTCGATCTCCGCGGTCAGCGCGGCACGATCACGGCTGGCGAGATCGCAGGAGACCACGTCCGGCGCGCCGCGGTGAACCCAGCTTCGAATGGTCGAACGGGGGATGTTCAACTCAGGAAATAGGTCCCGATCACCCGACTCGCAGATGGCCTCTCGGATTCGGTAGTCGTAGGTCCGTCGAGAGTGGAGGTGGGCCATCTGGAAAGTATCGGCAGCCGCGCGGGCGATCGTGCAGCGGCTTGGAAATGCCCTGTACTTTCAAGGCGTTGCAGCTGCAACGCCCGAGATCCAGAATGTCCTGAGACGCAGCAGGGCAGGATCCTTGACCCATTCTTGACAGGGAGTACCGCGACAGGTCGAGCAAGTCGCTCTCCTCAGCTCGCTTCCTTCAGCGAGACCGATAAACGAAACCCCAACGCGTCGAGCAGGACCTCGAGGCTGCTGAGTTCGGGGTTCCCATTCTCGGAGAGCATTCGGTAGAGATGCTCGCGATTGAGCTCCGTCGCCTCCGCGAGCTTGGCGACTCCTCCACGTGCGCGAGCGACGTCGCGTAGTGCTAGAAGAAAGACGCGGGGGTCGCCATCTTCGAGGCAGGCGTTGAGGTACTCGGCCGCCTCCGCCGGGTCCTGGAGATCCTCGGTCAGGACTTCTTCGAATTTTCGAGCTCTAGCCATGATCACGGCTCCTGTAGTCTCGCCAATACTCTTTGGCCCGATCGATGTCTCGACCTTGCGTGCTCTTGTCGCCACCGCAGAGGAGAATGACGATCGAATCACCTTTGCGTCCGAAGTAGACGCGGAAGCCCGGTCCGAACGGGATGCGGAGTTCCTGGACTCCGTCTCCCACGGTTTTCGCGTCCCCGAGATTCCCGAGCCGAACACGGGCGATCCGCTGTCGGATGCGGCCCCGTGACTTTCCATCGCGGAGATCGCGCAGCCAGCTCGTGAATGGTTCGGTGCCGTCCGGTCGGGCGTAGACGCGTACATCCTGTTCAGTCGGCACGCGGCGAGTGTAGCTTAAGAGCGACTTTCGGCAATCCGGCATCCCTGGCGGGGGGCTGCGGACGAGTGGGGTGCCCGGCGGGGTCCGTAGACGCGCCCGAAGAATGGGTGAACACGGAGCTCGGCTACGCTCGATCGTCGCAGCGGCGACCGGCGTCAAGAATGCCCAGCCGCCTCTGGAATGATGCGCTGCTGCGTCTCAGGACATTCTGGAGCGCGGCCGTTGCAACAGCAACGCTCCCAAACCTGTCTCCCCGACGCATACGCCGCATCGTGCGGTCCGATTCGCTTTCATTCGGTCCTCGCGAGCCAACTTGCGTGCTTCGGAAAGCCTGCTGGCGACGTCATCGCCGATGGCAAAGAAGACCTCGTCGGGCGTCTGCCCCTGGAATGCCGAATGCGGCATCACTTCGTTGTGGGCGCTGACGTAGAACTCGATGAGACGTCGAAGACTGGCGAAGCTGTCGAGAGAATGAAGATAGAGCCACGAGTGCCTCAAGGATCGCCAGAACGCCTCGATCCTCGAATTGGAGAACGTGATCTCGATTTGAGCCAGGACCCGCGTCAGCCCCGCTCCATCCAATAGATCCTCGACGGCTCCGTTGACGTTCTCGCTTCCGGAGTCCGCCACGACGATCGGATGGTCGGGACAATCGCCAAGTTGAAGGACCGCTTCTCGCAAGATCCGACAAGTCCCTCCGCTCCCGAGCCGTTCCTCGAGACTCCACGACAAGATCCGCCTGGAGTAGTTGTCGATCACCGCGTGCAGATAGGCCCTTGTCCCGTCGAGCAGCCGGATGATCGTCACGTCCAGATGGAGGAGTTCGCCCGGAGCGTTGGCGCGGATTCCGATCTTGCGTTTGACGGGATAGACACGCTTTCGAGGTCGCCTCCACCCGGCGGAGCGGACCTGCCGATACCACGTTGACGGGCAAGCCAGGACCTTCCCGATTCGCTGAGCGTGAAGTGCGAGCGCTCGCAATGACATGTGCCGATGATCGTCGCTCTCGACCATCTCGCGCATATTCGCGGTTTCATCGGGAGTCAAGCGCGTCGGGACGACACGCGGACAGCTCGGCTGGTCGTCGAGATCGCACCCAGCTTCGGCGCGGCACCAATTGTGATAGCGCGATGCTGAGAGACGCGTGATTCGAAGCGCAGCGCCGAGCGGCAGTACGTTTCTCGCCCGCGCGATCGCTCGCAGCAAGATCTTCTTCGCTTCGCCGTCTGGAAGTCGCTCGTAGTCGAGCTGGACCTTCGATGCTCGAAGCGTGGCGATAAGGAGGCCGACGACCGCCCCAAGCGGAGCGGTTCGCCGTCGGAGTCTCTCGATCTCTTCGGTCAGCTCGGCGCGATCATCGGTAGCGAGATCGCAGGAGATCACCTCGGGCATGCCGCGGTGAAGCCAACTTCGAATGGTCGACCGGGGAATGTTCAGCTCAGGAAAGAGATCCCGATTGCCCGATTCGCAGATGGCTTCTCGGATTCGGTAGTCGTAGGTCCGTCGAGCGTGGAGGTGCGCCATCTGGAGAGTATCGGCAGACGCAAAGGCCAGGGCGGGAAGGATCAGAAATGGCGTGCATTCTCAGCGCGTTGCAACTGCAACGCCTGAGATCCAGAATGTGCTGAGACGCAGCTCGGGTCTGTCGCAGTTCCGGTTCCGCTTACCCCGTCCTGCGCTCGTTTGCCTCGTTGGCAGCCTTGGCCTCGCGCAGCTCCTTCCAGAGCGGCAGATCTTCAGCGAGCTTGCGAATGATCTCGTACTGCTCTTCCGGCGGATGGCCCTCGAGCTGGTCGAGGATCGTCTTCTGTGCCTGCCTCTTCATCTCGACGCAGTCGAACGTTTTAGTCTTCGTCATCATCGGTGACCTCGAGTGGCGATCGGATCTCGACCATGGGGTATCCATGCACGAGGTTGACGGCATGGAACGCCTGGATGCGTCGGAGCTGGACCATGTGCTTGAAGTTCCAGCTGACGACGATATCGGCACGGGCGACGGAAGCGAGGGCGACGTGGAGGGCGTCGACTCGAGAGGCGGCCGGGACGACCTCGGCGGTCATGTAGGCCTCGGAGAGGCGTTCGGCTTCGTCGGTGGTGTCGATGAGTTCGGCGCCGGCTTTGTAGACGTTAAAAGTTTTCTGGACGAAGTCGGGTGCGTCGGCGATCTCGACGGCGACGGGTTGGCTGGCGAGAATCGAGAACCTGCCTCGTTGCACGGCCTTGAAGAAGCGTTCGGATCCCTCGCGAAACTCGTCGTCGTGGAGTCCGCCGTAGACGGAGGTGTCGACGTAGACGCGCAGCGGACGAATCGGCGTGGCCATGCCGTCTCAGACCTTGGTCGATCGGGGATGAATGGGCTTGGTGGCCTTCATGTTGAACTCCGGCTGGACCCCGAGGGGCGCGTCCGTGAAGAGATCCGGGGCGGCAGTGACGTCGGGGCGAGAAGTGCGGCAGGGGGCTGCACCGTCTCGCCCTCGCCGTAGGCGATCATGTGGTGCGCGATGTCGAGTTCCCGGGCGAACTCGAGCTGGCCGTAGCCGGCCTCCTTGCGGAGTCGAGCGAGCCGCCTTCGAGGATCCGGTCCATTCGAGCCGTCGCGCTTGGACACAGTCGTCCACTCCCCGTGGATGGGCTGGGAAGGAACCTACAGGCAGATGCGGTGGAGCGCCGCTCTTGCGGAACGGGGAGTGGCGGTTCCCTGTTCAGCTGCAGGGATTCCCTGTTCGCCTGAAAAAATTTCCTGTTCGTCTGCGTAGGGAATTCGTTTCCAACCGCTTGGATCCGCTCTGGAATCTCCGGAGGATCAGACTCTGCGAAGGCCGGAATCGGCGAAATTCCCTGTACTTTCCCTGCAGATCTGGGAACGGACCGCAGAGACGAGTTCGCCCTCGACTCCTGTCCGTTACCAAAATTCATCCGGGCCGGTCCGGGGTCGGGTAGTCGCGATGATCAAGCCGCGTGCTGCCACTCGTAACGATGATGAAGGCCACCGACCTTGGGAATGCCGACGATTCGCGCCTCCGGCAAAGGCCGGCACTGAACGGCCCGGCCATTGGGCGCATCTCGAAGCTCCGTATGGACTCGGTCGGCGTTGTAGTAGTCGACGTACTCCTGGAGGAGGCGTCGAAGGTGGTGCTCGTTCAGAACGATCAGGTGATCGAGCAACTCTCTCCGGGCGCTCCCAACCCATCGCTCAGCGATCCCGTTCTGCCACGGGCTCCGGAATGCAGTTCGCCGCGGCTCGATCCCGAGCTTTCGGATTGCCTCATCGACGCGATTTGAGAAGATGGAATCGTTGTCGAAGATGAGGAAACGAGGAGCCGTGTCGTCTGGGAACGCCTCGCGAAGCTGTTGCCTGACCCATGAAGATGTAGGGTGCTCGGTGACACCGAAGTGGAGGATTTCTCGCCGCCCGTGGCCGATCACGAACCAGGCATACAGAAGCCGGAAACCCGCTGTGGGCACGACAAGGAAGTCCATCGCCGCGATCTCGTGTCGGTGATTCCGAAGGAACGTGTTCCGTCGTTGGCGCTGAAAACGGTCGGGATCCCGTTTCGGGAGGTATCGAGCGACCGTGGAACGGCCGACGAAGATTCCGAGCTTCTCGAGTTCGGATTGAATCTTACGAGCGCGCCAGTCGTTCTCGTGGGCGAGTCGCCGAATGAGTGCTCGCACCTCGGCCGAAATCAGGGGCCGACCAGGTCCGGGCTTGGAGATCGCGCGCCAGTAGAGTTACTCGGAAGCTTCGCTTCCTCCCCCTTGCGATGCCGTCGCGCCACGGTATCCGGTTGGACGATGACCAGGACTTCTTTCCACCCCGACCAAGTCCGTGGCAGCAAGATCCGGAAGCCCCGATCGGCCGGGGTGATGCGGGGTCGGCGTCCCTTCTCGCCGAAGGTCGCGAGCTGCTGGCGGAGGGCGAGTTCGACGATCGCCTGTCGGCTTCGGCTTCGGCTTCGGCTTCGAAAGAATGCGGGGACGCACCGTAAGATGATCGTGACGAGATTCAGCAGCTGCCGCATGGCGAGGCACATTGTGCAGCGCGCCTCGAGGGAATACGAGGCTGAATCTTCGCTCGCGACCGGACTACCCTCACTTGTTGATCGATCGAGTGCCGGGCCCGAAAAGCATAATGATTCCGGGCCGGACCAACCCTGGGAACGCAAAATATACGACCATAGAACGGTCGTTACCTATCCCGCCTTCCGCCGCTTCGCTGCCGGCTTGGTCTTCTTCGCCGTCTTCTTGGCAGTAGCAGGCTTCCGCTTTCGGAGTTTCTTCCAGAGCGGCGACTTTTCGGCGAGCTTGTGAATCGCTTCGAGTTCGTCTCTGAACGAGCCGCCCTCGATCTCCTCGAGGATCTCTTGCTGGGCGCGTCGCTTCATCTCGACGCAATCGAACGCTTTGATCGTCGGATCCTCGTTCTTCGGCTTGTTAGTCTTAGGCATCGGTCACCTCGAGTGGCGATCGGATATCGATCATGGGATATCCGTGGAGGACGTTGACGGCATGAAAAGCCCGAATGCGTCGTAGCTGGACCAGGTGCTTGAAGTTCCAGCTGACGACGACGTCAGCGTGGGCGACGGAGGCGAGGGCTACGTGGAGCGCATCGACGCGTGAGGCGGCGGGGAGCACCTTGGCGAGCATGTACGCCTCGGTGAGATCGTCGGCCTCGTCGGTCCTGGCGACTGGCTCCGCGAACCGTTCGTACTCCGCAAACGTGTCCCGGACCGGCTTGGGCGCGCGTGCGATCTCGAGCGAGAGCGGCTCGCTGCTGAAGATCGTGAAGGCTCCCTCACTCACGGCCCGGAAGAACCGTTCGGACCCCGCTCGAAACTCCGCGTCGTGGATGCCGCCGAATACGGACGTATCGACGTAGGCGCGAAGGGGTCTCTCGGGTACGGCTGTTCGACGCGCGGTCACGATCACTCAGTCCTTGGCCGATTGGACCTGCTCGCACTCGATAAAGCAGTGGGTCAGCTGAGGGACATGGCACATCTCTCTGGCGGGCATCCTCTCGATCTGCTGCAGGTGGCGCTTGAGGCGCCGATCGGGCTTGGCGGCCTTCATGTTGACTCCGGCTCGACCCCGATGGGCGCGTCCGTGAAGAGATCCGGGGCGGTAAGGACGTCGGGGAAGAGCCTGGCGGGAGGCCTCACCGTCTCGCCCCCGTGGTAGGCGATCATGTGGTGCGCGATGTCGAACTCCCGGGCGAACTCGAGCTGGGCGTAGCCGGCCTCCCTGCGGAGACGAGCGAGCCGCATTCGAGGATCCGGTTCATTCGAGCTGTTGCGCTTGGACACCGTCGTCCACATCCCCGTGGATGGGCTGGGAAGGAACGTACAGGCAGACGCGGTGGAGCGCCGCTCTTGCGGGTCAGTGAGGGGCGGTTCCCTGTTCAGCTGCAGGGATTCCCTGTTCGCTCGGAAATATTCCCTGTTCGGATCCGTAGGGAAATCCTTTCCAACCCCCTGGATTCACGCTGAAACTCTCGCTGAGAGGGTCTCCTCCGACCCCGATATCGGCGGAATTCCCTGTACTTTCCCTGCATATCAGGGAACGGACTGCAGAGACGAGTTCGCCCTCGACTCCTGTCTGTGCTCTTTATTCATCCGGGCGGATTCGGGGCGGCTCCACCGGGTGAAGAGTCATGATGATCAGGCCGCATCTCGCCATTCGTAGCGATGATGGAGGCCGCCCACTTTCGGAATGCCGACGACCTCGGCCGTCGACGAGGGTCGGGATACGGCGGCCCGGACCTGCGGGGAATCTCGCAGCTCCGTATGGACTCGGTTGGCGTTGTAGTAGTCGACGTATTCACGTAGAAGGCGTCGAAGATGGTCCTCGTTCAGGACGATCACGTGATCGAGCAGCTCTCGCCGTGCGCTCCCAACCCATCTCTCCGCGACCCCGTTCTGCCACGGGCTCCGGAATGCCGTTCGCTGAGGCTCGATGCCAAGATTCTGAATCGATTCGCCAACTTGATCCGAGAAGATCGAATCGTTATCGAAGATGAGAAATCGCGGAGCCGTGTCGTCGGGAAAGGCCTCGCGAAGCTGTTGAATGACCCGGGATGAGGTCGGGTGCTCTGTGACACCGAAGTGGAGGAGCTCACGTCGACCGTGAGCGATCACGAACCAGACGTACAGGATCCGGAATCCGACGGTCGGAACGACCAGGAAGTCCATCGCCGCAAACTGGTGCCGATGATTCCGAAGGAACGTGCTCCATCGTTGGCGTTGATCGCGGTCTGGATCTCGATTCGGGAGATATCGAGAGACCGTGGCGAGGCCAACGAAGATCCCGAGCTTCTCGAGATCGGCGTGAACCTTTCGAGCGCGCCAGCCGTTCTCGTTCGCGATTCGGCGAATGAGCACCCGCACCTCAGTTGAAATCGGAGGTCGACCAAGTCCGTGACAGCAGGACCCAGAAGCCTCGATCAGCCGCCGCGATCCGCGGGCGGCGTCCCTTCTCGGCGAACGTCGCGAGCTGCTGGCGGAGGGTGAGCTCGACGATCGCCTGCTTGCTTCGGCTTCGGAAGAAGGCCGGAACACATCGAAGGGCGATGGTGACGAGTCTGAGCAGCTGCGGCATAGCGACGCACATTCTGAACGGGTTCGGTACCCAGTGCGAGACTGAATCTTCGCTCCCAACCGGACTACCTTCGCCGGTTGATCGCACGAGTCCGGGATCGGAAAAGCTCAATGAAGTCGAGCCGGACCAATATCGGGAACGCACAGGGTTCGTTCTTGGGGATTCGATCGAGTCCGTCGGGGTTCGTCTGGCAGGTCGCCAGCGAAAACGAGCGTGTCCTGGACGATCCCGGGCCGCGCAGCTGGTTCCTGGCCTTCGGCGCGAGCTCCCTCGACTTCGAGCTGCGCGTCTACGTCGGCAATCTCGACGACCGGTTGCAGACCCTCCACGAGCTGAACGTGGCGATCGATCGCCTCGTTGCGGAGCACGACATCGAGATCGCCTTCCCGCAGCTTGACCTGCACGTGCGGGACCTGCCGGACGGCGCAGCAAGCGCGAGGCCCTGCGCGTGACGCCTAGCCCGTCGGGAGTCCCCCCAGCTCTGCTGGGGAGGCGTCCAGAGTTTGACGGTTCCTGAAATCGACGAGACTCCCTCCCGTGAGCCGCTCAAAGCCACACAGGAGAGAGCCTCTCGTCGAAGTACAAAACCCTACAGCACACCGAATGGGAGTGCCTTTAGCACATCGTCTTCATCCCGAAGTACCGCCGCAAGGTGCTCTGCGGGCAGCTTCGGAAGCATCTTGGAGAGATCTTCCGTCGCCTGGCAAGACAGGTGGCACTCCGTGCAGTCGTTCCGCGCGAGATCAGCCGACGTGATGTCGTGGCGTGTCGATCGAGGATCGCGGGAGTGGCAAGCCACGCACAGCAGCTTGCGAAGATGGTTTGCGAAGGGCGGGAAACTGGCGTGGGCCTCGACCGGATCGTTGCGCGCAAAGCTGCTCGATCGGTCGGGGCACCCCCGTGGCAACCCAGGCAGATTGTGTTGCTATGTGCGATCCGGTCCAGGGCGTCGTCGGATTCGTTCGGCGGTCGGAACCGATGGGGGGCATGGCCGTCGTGACAGTCGATTGCGCCGTCCGCGGTTCGTCCATGCACGCTTTTCCGCAGGGCGCGTTTGCACCCCTCGAGATCGAAGTGCGCGAGTAGCGCATCGCCTTCATCACACGCCACGCACTCGTAGAGAGGCGTCTATCGACGCCCGCAATGAGGCAGCGCAAAGTCGAAGCCTGCGTGGCAGTCCGTGCAGGCGAGCGAGCCGTGGGACGAAGAGAGGTACGGCGCGGAGTCGATCGATAGATGCATTGTCCGCCCGGAAATCGGATCCTCGATCTCCCAATCCTCGACTCCGTGGCCCGACACACATTCGACGCTCTCGTCGTCGAGAGCCTGCGCCGCGGCAGTCGTCCCCATGAAGACGCTCACGGAGAGCCACGCGAGCAATCTCGTCGTCATGCGGGGCTGCCTCGGTACGCGCACTCGCATCACAGTGGGGCGCAGGCGTCGGCGCGCGAGCGACGTGACGGCCTCGGTCGCCCGCCTGGTCAGGGTGCGAGTGTGGCGATTCGACCCGTGTTGCGTCAATTCGCCTCGAGAAAGGGTTCCCGTCCGGCTCCCGCATTCCCGCTCGATCGAGTGCCGGCGGCATTTTCGAAACGTCATCAGGAATGCCATAGCTGCTTGATTTGCCTGACCTTCGGACGACGCGAGCGCGTGCTGCGCGAATGCGCCGGCGGCGAGTGGGCATGGATAGTGCAGCCGTCATGAACAGGAGCGCTGAGTATCCATGACGAATCGAAGACGTTTCATTCGCCCGGACTGTATCACCTCGGCCCTGTTGCTCGTCTTCGCAGGGTCGGGTTTTGCGGTCGCATCCGCCGAGGAGCCCGACACCGCCGCCGCCTCGCGCTGGATCGAGTCGAGCGAGGACCTCGTCGCGCGTGGACGCGCGACGTTCGGAACCTGCGTCGGTTGCCACGGCGACGACGCAGCAGGCCGAATCGGGATCGGGCCTCGCATCGCGAGCAAGACCTATCTCGCGGCCGCAAGTGACGACTTTCTCGTGTCGACGATCAAGCAGGGTCGCGCCGGAACGACCATGATTCCGTGGAACGCCATCCTGAAGGACGAACAGGTCGAAGGCGTCGTCGCCTACCTGCGTTCCATCGAGCCCTCCGACCCCGTAGTCCTCGACGAATCGCCGCTTCACGGCAATCTGGACAACGGTGCCCGCATCTTTCGGGACATCTGCTCTGGCTGCCATGGCCGCTCGGGCGCGGGGTATCAGGAGACCGCGAACGGGACGGGGATAGGACGCCGCGCCTTTCTCGACACCGCGAGCAACGGCTTCATTCGTTACATCGTGAGCGAGGGCAAGAGCCAGACCATGATGCGCGGCTTCGCCGCCAAGAACGTGACCGCCGTCGCCAATCTGACCGCGCAGGATATCGACGACACGATTTCCTATCTCCGCGCCAACGCCTGGTAGGACAGGCAAGCGCGTCGCCGGCGTACCGGGCGGACCGAACCGGCCGCAGATGCACCCTCGCCCCAACCCATCGCAACGAGGACCCACATGCCCAACGACGATCGCGAAGAACAGGTCAACGAATCCGTAGCTTTCGATCACTATGGGGCCAAGGAGCACGAGGTCCGCACGGAGCCGATCGAGGATCCGGAACCGACCGGATTTCGAAGGCGGAGTTTCCTCAAGGGGCTCGGGGTCGCTGCGCTGGGAACCGCGGCAGCCTGCAGCGAGGACGAGTCGGCGAGCGTGGATCTCGCCGAGCGCACCGAATCGGCCGCGGAAGACGGCGCGTCGCCCGCACCGAAAGCCGACGAAGTGCCCAACGACATCCTCGCTCAATGCCCCTACTGCGGCGTGGGGTGCGGAACGCTCATCCAGACGGAGAAGGGTCGCATCGTAGGTATGAAGCCCGACCCCAAGCACCCGACGAATCGCGGGCTGCAGTGCATCAAGGGGCTCACCTCTGCCGAGGCGATCTACGTCGACCGGTTGACGGTTCCGCTCATTCGTCGGGACATGACCGACGTCATCAAGGGGAACGTCAGCAAGACGAAGGGTCGCTTCGACGGCTCGGTCTTTCGTGAGGCGACCTGGGAGGAGGCGGAGAAAATCATCGTCGACCAGACCGTTGCGAGCGTCGAGAAGTTCGGTGGTAATTCGGTCGGTCTCTACGGGTCGGGCCAACTCCCGGTCGAGGGGCAATACCTCGAGAACGTCTTCATGAAGGGCGTGATCGGATCGAACACCATCGAGGCCAACGCGCGGATGTGCATGACCTCGGCGGTCACTGGCTACTTCAAGAGCCTGGGTAGCGACACGCCCCCTACCTCGTACGAGGACATCGAACTCGCGGACATGGTGACCCATTGGGGCCACAACGCACGGGGATCACACCCGATCGTGTTCTGGCGGATCGCCGACCACAAGTCCAAGAGCGGAATTCCGACCCTCGTCGTCGACCCGCGGCGGACCGGCACGGTTCAGGGGTACGAGGGGATCGATCCCGACAACTCCTATCACTTCTCGACGATAAACGGGGACATCGCGATCCAAAACGCGATTGCCCACGTCCTGCTCGAGAAGCACGACGACGCCATCGACTGGGATCTCCTGAAACGGCACACGACCGGCTGGGAGGAATACGTCCAGACCTGCAAGGCGCGCTATTCGCCTGAAGCGGTCGAGCACATCACGATGATCGATCCGAAGTACCTGCGAGAACTCGCAGCACGATGGGCCGAAGCGTCGAAGCGCGGGCGAGAGCGAGGGCAGGGGGGTGTCCTCTCGTTCTGGGGCATCGGATACAACCAACACCTTCACGGCCAGAACAACACGGTCAGTCTGATCAACCTGATGGCGCTCTCGGGCAACATCGGACGTCCCGGTTGCGGCCCCTTCTCGATGACGGGTCAACCCAACGCGATGGGCGAGCGCTTGACGGGCGGCTTGACGGGACGTTTGCCCTTCAATCAGGGGCTCGGCAACCAGACCTGGCGCGATCACATCGCCGATCGCTGGCGAGTTCCGCGCGAGCGACTCGCAGAAGTCGGCAAGCTCCAGAACACCGGATACGCGGTCGGCATGATGGAACGGGCGCTGAAAGACGAGGTCAAGGTCATGTACCTGATCTACGCCACGCACATCGATCTGCCGGACCAGAACACCCTCGTCCGCCCCGCGCTCTCGAAGACCTTCAACGTCGCTCAGGAGATCTATCGGCACGCCCCGAACAACCTCTACGCCGACGTGATCCTGCCGGCGGCGACGTGGGGCGAGTGGGTCGGCGGGACCTACATTCAATCCGAGCGCCGCTTCTACGTCACCGACGGAACGGCGAATCCGATCGAGGGCACCCGCCCCGACATGGACATGGTGATCGACAAGGGCAAGCACATCGCGAATCGGCTCGGGCTCGATGGGGACAAAATCTTTCCCTACAAGCGAATGGCCAACGGATTCTACGATCCGGAGGACGTCTTCCGGGATCTCGTCCGTGCGTCCGAGGGCTCTGACGCGGATCTGACCGGAATGTTCGAAGTCGAGGAGAAGGACGGGGTCGGCCTCTACGACCAGATCCGGCAACACCGTGGGATCCAATGGCCGGCGCCGACCTACGAGATCGCGAAAGCGGGCGGCACCAAGCGGCGCTACCTCGGCCAGGAGGGTTGGGTGGACAAGCCGTACGGCGACTTCAGGACCGATGATGGCAAGCTTCACATCCATCTCTGCGAGCAGAACTACGAAGGGAGGGAGAATATCAACGCCGAACTATCGAGGGCGGGGACCGAGGAGGGCTACTACCTCACGGACCACATGGACGTCCTGGTCGCAGCACGTGACCGGGGTCTGACTCCCGAACTTCCCGACGAAGACTTCCGGGGTCGGTCCATCGAGGACACGCCGAAGGACAAGTACCCATTCTGGATCGGGTTGGGGGTCGTGTACGAACACTTTCACACGTCCAAGACGATCCGCGCCGGCACCACCCGTCAGCTCGTCCCCGAAATGTATGTCGAGATGCACCCCGACGACGCGAAGGATCTCGGAGTGGCCGATGGCGAGTGGGTCCGCGTCGTGACGCGGCGAGGGTTCTACGAAGCGCGCGCGTCGATCGGACTCGACTCCGTGGTCAAGCCGGCACGCAATACCGTGCCCAGGGGCTACATGTTCAGTCCCTGGAATCTCTCGGTCGCGGACTCGGCGGATCCCGAGAAGAACCGCTGGCTCGTGAACGCGGTGAGCCATCGGGCATTCGATCCGGTCAGCGGACAGGCCGACTTCAAGAAGCTGGCCGCTCGCATCGAGAAGATCGCGTAGCGAGTCGGGAGCGACGGACACGTCATGCCGACTCGTCGCGGGGTGTTGGGAGGGCTCGTCTCCGTCGTGGTCGCGGCGATCTCGGGCCTGCTCTCGGGGGGGCGCCGCACGCGTGCGGCGCTCCTGCTTCGTCCGCCCGGCGCGCGCCCCGAATCGGAATTCCTTTCCAAGTGCGTTCGATGCATGCGCTGCGCCGATGCCTGCCCGAACGCCTGCATCCAGTTCCACGGACTCGAAGACGGGCTCGACCAGGCGCTGACGCCCTTCATTCACGCGCGCACCCGCGCGTGCATCGCCTGCGGAGAATGCGCGAAGGCTTGCCCGTCGGGCGCGCTCGAGCCCTTCGACACGACGCCCGAAGGGCTCCTTGCGGGCGTCAAGATGGGCACGGCGCGGCTGAACGAGAGTCTCTGCTTCAGCTATAGCGGTCGCACGTGTGGAGCCTGCTACCGAGCTTGCCCGCTCCCCGGCGTCGCCATGAAGATCGGTCTGTTCGAAAAGCCGCTCATGCAGAGCGAGGACCAATGCATCGGTTGCGGTCTCTGCGAGCAGGCATGCCTCCATCTCCCTCAGGCCATCCGGGTGATTCCGGTGCAGGAGACGGCAGCGTGATCGCCCCTCGCTTCCACGCGCCTGAATTGCTGCGCAAGACCTTGCAATGGGGCGTCCTGCTCTTCATCGTGGCGAACGCCTTCGGCGGATTGTGGCGCAACTACAAGATGGCCCACGGCCAGCAGCGTCTCGTCGCGCTCATGGAGGGGCCCGTGTGGGGCGCGCTCTACGGCGTCTACGAACATGCCCTGTCCCTCTTTGGCGATTCGTACGAAGTCGCCGGCACGCTGCTCGGCTTTCCCTGGACCAGTCGCGTGTTCGGTCTCGAAACCGTCGACCCTCTCCTGGTGACGAGTCTCCTCAGCCAGGGCGTGATCGCCCGTGCCGGGCTTCTCTTCGGCCTCGCGATCCCCATCGGCGTTGCTCTCGTTCTCGGAAAGGTGTTCTGCAGCCACCTGTGTCCCGCGCGCCTCGTGTTCGAATGGGGAGAGCCGATTCGGCGCGGGCTGATCCGGCTCGGCGTTCCCCTGCCCGAAATGCGTCCGAGCGAACGCTTCGGTGGCTGGGTTCTCCTCGGCGGACTCGTGGCGAGTGCGCTCACGAGTACGGCCGTGTGGATCTTGATCCTTCCCTACGCCGCCCTCGGAGCTGGAATCCATCTCTGGATCATGACCGGAACGGTTGGCGGACTGCTCGGAATCGTCGTTTCCTGGCTTGCGGTCGACGTGCTCGCAGCGCCCGGCTTCTTCTGTCAGTCGCTGTGTCCGACGGGTTTTCTGCTCGAACAGCTCGGACGACGATCGGCGCTAGGCGTCGGGAAGCGAGCCGCGGCCACTCCCTGTCCGCCGAGCTGCTCGGCGTGTCAGCTCGCCTGCCCCTACTCGCTGCTTCCCAAGGACGGCTCGCACCGCCCGGCGTGCGACTCGTGCGCGCGGTGCGTCACCGCATGCCCGGGAGATCGGCTCGAACGCAGGGTCGACTGGCCGCGCGCCCGCTTCACGTCCTCGATGGCGCTCGTCGCGGCCTCGCTGGCGATCGGCTTCGCCCCCCCGGCTAGCGCTCATCACAACAAGGGGATGCCGCACTACGGATACTTCGAAAACTACGCGCAGGTGCCGAGCGAGGAATTTCTGGCGATCGACCAGCGCTGGGAAATGGGCGCGACGCTCTTCAACTTTCAGGGCCTCGATAGGCGGAATGCGGACACACCGAACGACGTCAAGATCTACATCTATCTATTCGACCTCGAGGCCGGGCGCGGTTGGGAAGGCCCGGCCGATTTCGAGATTGTCGACGGGGACCAATCGATCGCACGGTTCTCGCGTCAACACGTAGACGAAGAGTCGGTGTACTCGACGCGCGAGACGATCCCGCACGCGGGCGAGTACCGCCTGATCGTCCGGGTAGACGGCGATCGCCTCGAGCTCCCGTTCTATGTCGAACTGGCGACCGACGGAATCCGCTACGAGCTCGTCCTGGCGCTGCTGATTCCGACGTTGGCACTCTTCGCCGTCGCCCGCCGCGGTCGGCAGAAGAGGCGAAAGCATCGACGGAAGACGAGGGCCACGGGAGCGATCCTTGCGATCGCGATCTCTGCTCTGCTCGGTGTGAGTCCATCCGAGGCACAGCCTGCGCCGGAAACGGCCCCGGAGCATGCGTGTTCGGCGCAGATGGATTCGCCGCACGGGCACGCGCGTTCGGCGCGCACGGATTCGGCGCACGAGCACGGAGGCTCGGCGCAGGCGCACGCGACGTCGGAACACGCGTCGCACGAGAGCGGCGCGAATGCGCACCACGAGATGCGCATGGGTCACGACGGCGAAGCGCACATGGTGATGAGCGGGCTCCCTCTGCGGTGGATGCTCACCGCTGTCACCGGCATCATCGTGCTGTCCTTTGTTGCGAGCGATCGATGGGCACCCGCGCCCAACACGGGGAGACGTCGAGCCCGTCGTGCGAATTTGATTCGCTATCCACGGATCTATCGCGCTCTGCGAAGTCGATGGCTTCAGGTGATTCCTCAATGGGCGACACTCGGTGCGTTTGCATTCGTCGTCTTCGCCGGCCTCTACGGAAGTCCAGGAGCCGGATTCGTCACGACTCTCGTCTGGACGATCTGGTGGGGTGGACTCGTCTTCACGGTGCTCTTTCTCGGATCCGCCTGGTGCTTCGCGTGCCCGTGGGACGGCCTCGCGAACCTGCTGTCACGCGTGCGTCTCGGACTCGGTGCAGAGTCGATTTCGCTCGGCCTCCCGTTTCCGCGTGCCCTGGCCAACGTCTACCCCGCGATCGCCCTCTTCGCGTTGCTCACATGGCTGGAGCTCGCTCGGGGCGTGACGACGGACTCGCGTTGGACGGCGTACATGGGGATCGGAATGGCGGCGGCAGCGGTCGCCAGCGCATTGTCGTGGGACGGCAAGCGCTTCTGTGCCCACTTCTGCCCGGTGGGACGCATCTGCGGTGTCTACTCGAATGTCAGCCCGGTCGAGATTCGCGCTCGAAACCCTCGCACGTGCGACGTCTGCACGACGGAGGAATGTCTGCACGGAAACGAGCGCGGGCTTCCGTGCCCGACCGGGATCTCCCTCAAGACGACTTCCGATGCGACGATGTGCACCGCGTGTACCGAATGCATCAAGAGCTGCGACAAACACAATGTCGCGCTCAATCTCCGCCCCTTCGGCGCGGATCTGGTCCAACCGTCAGCGCCACGACTCGACGTCGCGTGGCTCTGCATCGTCTTGCTCGCGCTGACGCTCTTCCACGGCCTCTCCATGACCGTCATTTGGGAGAATTTCGAACCGGGTCGGATGAGCGTGCTCAAGACACTCGCGCGGACGCTCGGCACGCCGCGCCTCGTCAACTACAGCGCGGCGATGATCGCCGCCGTCGCGATTCCCGTCGTTCTCTACTACGCCAGCTGCCTCGCAGGGGCGAGGCTCGCCGCGCGCTCCGTGACGCCGCTCGAACTCTTCGAACGCTACGCCCTTTCTCTTCTGCCGATCGCGTTCTGCTACCACCTTGCCCACAACTTCATGCATCTCGTCCGCGAGAGTCCTCACCTACTGCCGCAACTGCAGGATCCTTTCGGCACTGCCGCGTTCGACGTCGCGGGCGGCGCGATGTCCGCGGCACCCCTGCTTTCAGAGTCGGCACTCTGGGTCGTGCAACTCGCTTTGATCGTCTCCGGGCACGTGTTGGGCGTCGTGACCGCACATCGGACCGGGATCGAACTCTTCCCCGACCGATCGACCGCCCGCAAGAGTCTCGTTCCGCTACTGATGGTGATGGTGGCCGTCTCGGTCACCGGTCTCTGGCTCACTCATCTCGACATGAACATGCGCGTCGGGAGGATGTAGTGGAAGACTCCCTCTCGCGAAGAGCCTGGCTGCGAAGCCTGGCGAGTGGCGCCATCGAAGCCGCGGGGGATGCTGTGCGGACCCGCGTCGATCGCCGGTTCCCCGCGCGAAGGCGACCACCGGGTGCAGAGCCTGAATCCGCGTTCCTGGCGCTATGCACTCGATGCGGCGCTTGCGCGGAAGCGTGCCACCACGATTCGATCCACGCTTTCGATGACCAATCGGGGCTCCTCGCCGGAACCCCCGTCTTGCTACCGGACCGTCGCGCCTGCCACCAATGTGAAGGGTTCCCGTGTGCAGCAGCCTGTGAAGAACCCGCGCTCGAGGTCCCGACTACGGCGACCTGGCGACTCGGGCGGGTCAGGCTCGATCCCGACCGTTGCATCGCCTTCGCTGGCCCGGAATGTGGAGCCTGCGTCGGCGTATGCCCCGATGGTGCCCCCGCTCTATCTCTCGTGTCGTGGCGTCCGGAACTCGACGCGGAAGTGTGCGTCGGGTGCGGGCTGTGTATCGAACGCTGCCCCACGCGGCCGAAGGCACTGGTGCTTGCGCCTCTCGCCGCGCATGATCAACAACTCCCGCTCGAGCAGGAGTGAGCCGCTGGTCGGGCAGGGGGGGCCGTTCGGCGTGGGTCCTCCTGATGCCCTCTAGAAGTCGACGGTCGCTTGCAAGATGCTCCGAGTCACGGACGCGACCGGAGAGCGCTTCTTTCCGCCGTCGAAGTACGCGACGTTCCAGAGCAAGGAAACGTGCTCGTCGATCGCGTAGCTCGTGACCAGGTCGTATTCCTGTCCGAGCGCATCCCCGCCCTGGTCATCCCAGAACTGGTGGAAGGCGAGCTTCATCTTCCGACCCTCGCAGGGCATCTTTGGCGCGATCGAGGCGTAGAGATCTCGGAGCCCGCGCACGCGTCCGTTGGTCCCCGGGAAGGGGCCCCGGCAGGGGCTGAGCTGCCCCGGCGGGGCATGCTTGTCAACGCTACATATCGGCGGTGGCGAGAACCGAGCTGTCGAGTAGCCCGGGGCAGTTGCCCACCCCGGGCCCTCTCCAGATCCGGACAAGGAGATTTCCACCATCCGGCTCCTCCGTTGATACGGCTCGTGTCACGAGTCCCAGATCCGAACCGTGATCCGGGGCTGCGGGAGCGGGAAGTCGCGAAGTAGATCCGCGAACCGCTCCCACGTGAGACGCTTGCGTTGGCTCCGACGGCAGAGCCACTTGTACCAGGATCGCCTCGCCTGCTCGAGCACCAGCAGCAGACTACGGAAGTTGCCGCTGACGCCGAAGTAGTTGAAGTGTCCCCGGATGCGCCTCGTGAGCGCCGCGTGCTGCTCCTTCACCGAACGGTGTCGGTGGCGACGACACCAGTCGTAGACGGATCCAATGATCCGCCGGAGGCTCGCACTGCGTGTCTTGCAGAACATCGCCCAACGTCCCTTCTTGGTTCGCGCCCAGTAGAACGTGAACCCGAGGAAGTCGAACGTCGCCCGACCCTTACCGCCCTCCTGCCGCTTCGGCGGACGCCGGAACGGAAGGAGACGCGTCTTGTCGGGATGCAGGGCCAGTCCGAAGTGCCCCAGCCGATCGCCGAGAGCGTCCATCACACGCTTCGCATCGGCCTTGTATTCGAAGCCGATGACGAAGTCGTCGGCGTAGCGGACAAGAGTTGCCTTGCCACGAAGCCGGGGCTTCACCCTCCGCTCGAACCAATGGTCGAGTACGTAGTGCAGATAGACGTTTCCCAACAACGGTGAGAGCACCGACCCCTGGGCAGTGCCGGATTCCGGCGTCGACAACTCGACGCCATCCAACACGCCCACGTGCAAGCACTTTCCGATGAGTCGCAGAAGCGACCCATCGGCCACCCGAACCTCGAGCATCTTCTTCAGCTGGTTGCGATCCAGGCTGTCGAAGAAGGACACGATGTCCGCCTCGAGGATCCAGTTCACCTTGCCCCGATGAACGATCCGGTCAAGGGTTCGCACGGCGTCGTGGGGACTCCGTCCGGGCCGGAAGCCGTACGAGCAGTCCAGGAAGTCCTGCTCGTAGATCGCCTCCAGCACCTCGCGGAGGGCGTCCTGGACCAGCTTGTCCTCGAACGCCGAGACCCCGATCGGCCGCGTCTTGCCCCCTTCCTTCGGGATGTGAACACGTCGGATCGGCTGATGGCGATAGCGTTTCGTCTTCAACCGGACGTGCAGGTCCCGGAGATTTACTTCCAGCTCCTGCCCGTACTGCTCCTTCGTGACTCCATCCACGCCTACCGCCGCATCTTTGCGCATTCGGCGATAGGCTCGCTCCAGGGCGGGCACATCGATCAGATGCGCCAGTGAGTGGAACCGCCCTTCGGGCTCGCGCTGCGCTCGTTCCACTACCCTCAGCAGTTGCGGTGACATGTTCTCCAACGTCGATGCGTTGGCCATGGTTCCCTCCTGAAGATCACATCAACACGGGCCGCCTTTGCTCGACCGGGTCCGAGCTGCCTGCAAGTTCCCCGGCGTCAACGCTCGTATGCAGCCCTCCGACTTCCTCGCCCCCTTCGGTCGCAGCTTCGGTTCCCCTCGCCAACGACCTACCTCGATGCGGGCGCTTCTTCTGACCCGGCCGCGCGTGCTCCCGCGAACACGCGGCGCGTCGGAGACGGGTCACCGGCTCTCCGCAAGACCGGACTTGTTCGAGGAGAAGCAAGGACCTCCCGGGTTACTGGGCCGTCCTCTTCGTGCGTGCCATGGTCAAACACCCCGCCGGACGCGCGACCGCCTTGCCCCTACCCCTCACTTCGAGGAGATCTGCGGAGGCCGCGCCATCGCCTTCACGGAATTCAGAACGCTGGGCATCCGGAATGAGATAGTTTTCGAGGCCGTACCCCATGGCTCACACGCTCGCGTGCCTACGCTTCGCCGACGCCGTTACCGACACCGTCGCCAGGCTCGCTACCGGCCTGGACGGGCTCACCCCTGGCCGGGCGGGATTTGCACCCGCTGGACGACGAATCGAAATTTCAAGGAGACATCGCGAGTCCTCCAATCCCAATCGACCAGCAGGGCCTGGTCGCACTGAACCGCTTATCCGCCCCGGACGGCGCTGGCTCTTCGACCTCCGGGCCGACCCCACGGAGCAGCGCGACCTCTCGGCCGAGCACCCCGAGAACGTGGCCGCGCTCGAGCGGGCGCTGGCCGCGCACGACGCCGAGCAGAAGCCGTCGATCTGGTTGCCCTCGATCGCTACGGCGAAAACGATCGACAAGGACCTGAGCGTTCCCGAAGCCGCCGACGACGAGCACATCTACTGGTCGAATTGAGCTCAGAAGGTGAACGCTCGCAAAAAGGGGAACAAGGCGATTGGGAAGATCGAGGCGATCAGGCCTTCGCCTCCGCCCGCTTCGCCAGTTCCTCACGAATCTCCCGATGCGTTCGCTTGTCGATCCGGTATGCGGCATAACAAAAAACGGCGAGCGTCGCCGGGACCGCCGGCACGATCGAATCGAGTACGCCGAGACCGGTGATCACTTCCGGAGCCACCTCGCCTGGCACGGAGTGCGCCGAGAATCCGATCAGGTCGAGCCCGAGTCCCGAGAGGAGGGAGCCCGCGGCAGTCGTGACCTTGCCGAAGAACGTTCGGGCGGAATAGAAGACGCCTTCCTGGCGGCGCCCCGTCGTGAGCTCGTGCTGGTCCGCGATGTCCGCTAGCGCCGACATGACGGTGATCGTGAGAACGGCGATGCCGCACGTGAAGCCGAACTGGTTGAGCAGCAAGAGCGGGAGCAGGCTCTCCGACCCGTTCTCGGGAAAGAGGCCCAGGAAGCGACAGACAACGGGCAGTGCGCTCGCGATCGCCACGACGACCATCGCGCCGATCATCGTTTCGCGCTTGTCGAGGCGATCGTGGAGTTTCGCCGTCGCGATGAAGGCGAGGATGTAGCTGGGCGGGGAGGCTGCGGCGATCCATCGGATCGACTCTTCCGGGAGCTCCCAGAAGAACAGGCTCATGAAGCTGAAGAGATTCTCGTGGAGTCCCGCTGCTGCGCCGAGAAAGACGAGCCCCAGTAACAGTGCCGCGTAGTTGCGATTCTTCAGACACTCGACGATTTCGACGGTCAGCGCTCGTATCGAAAAGCCGTGGTCTGAGATCGGGGGCACGTGCAGCTTCGGTATCCGGTCACGGGTGAATAAGGCGGAAATGACGATTGCGGCCGCGGCGACGACCGCGACGCAGGCCCCCATCAGGCCGAACGCGCTTCGCGACGCGGTCCCTCCATCTACGGCGCCGAACCACGTCCAGCCGAGGAAGAAGGTCGAGGCGCCTCCGATCAGTTGGTAGATCGCGTTGTGGCTCATGACTCGAGTTCGCTCGAGATAGTTCGGGGAGAGCTCGGCCCCCAAAGCCAGGTGCGGCACCTGGTAGAAGGTCATGAAAGTTCGTGTCAGGATCGCGAAGCCGGTCAGCCAGAGGAAGAGGCCGGTGGTTCCGAGGCCCTCCGGCGGCATGAAGATCGCGGTGAAGGATGCGGCGAGCGGGATCGGAGCGATGAACAGGAAGGGGTGTCGCCGCCCGAAGCGCGTTCGAACGCGATCTGACAGGGAGCCGACCAAGGGATCGGACACGGCATCCACGAGCAAGGCGATCGTCATCGCGACGCCGACGAGGGTGCCGGAGAGATCCAGTTGGTTGCGGTAGAAGAGCAGCGCGAAAGTCGAGAAGGCGATCCCGAGCGCGCCTTCCGCGAGACCGCCGACGCCGAAGGCCGCCTTCGTGCGCGTGGGCAGAAGGTCGGCGTCGTTCCGCGGCGCGTCCCGATCGGGCGCGGCTTCTGCGGAGGAAGGCAGATCCTCGATCACACTCACAGCGTGCTCACCATCTCATCGCTCCGGGACCAGCTCGGTTCGCGTATCCATCCCGCCGAACACTCGCCGCATGTCGTGTCGCACCCAGGCGAACCAGCCGGCGAAACCGAGTCCGACGACCAGTGTCGGCAGGAGGACCAGCGCGGCCGCCCAGAATGCGAAGAAGAGCGGCCATCGGGCCATCAGGGCTGCGGAGCGCTCGGGCCCCACCGCTTCTCCAGGCGAGTACATGAGCGACTTCACACGCAGGAACCAGCCATTCGCGAGCAACGCCGCGAGGAGGAGAGGGCGTGGCGACGGCGCTTGGTCGATTGCGGGGTCCCCGTCGAGTGCTGCATCGCCGCCGGAGTCTCCGGCCGCCAAAGCGGGTTCGATCTCGCCCCATACGTATTTTGCGGTGGGTCGAGCGAGCGCCCCTTGCAGGTTCTCGGCCGACGGCACGGAGCGCCATCGGTACAGTACGCGGCCTGCGCGCGTCATCGCGAGCACGCCCGGTTGAAAGAATCCCTTCGGATGCTCGATCTTCCAGTTCGCGCCGCGTTGCAGGAACTCGAGACTGCCCCGATTCGCGTAGAGCGTGAGCCAGCCGCGCTCGGCGCAGGTTCGCGAGATCTCCTGGTGCGGATCACCGACATTTTCGAAGTCGAGTTCCCAGTGTTCATGGGCCTGATCGGCCAGATGCTGCGGTTCGCTCGTGACGGCGAAGACCTCGCCTCCCGCGGCGCGGATCTGATCGACGACTCCCTCTTCCATGTAGCTCCGTAACTCGGAGCGACAGGGCGGTCACCAGAAGCCTCGATAGAAGAGCAGGACGACGAAGGCGTGTTGTACGAGTTGGTCGTCGAGCCATCGAAGTCGCGGGCCGGGCGGCGGATCGAGCTCGGCCTGCGGCATTCCCTCCGTCGCAGCGACTTCTGCGAACTCGACCTCCCACGCATCGGCGTCTCCGCGCACTCGGAACGAGTGCTGCTCGCACCGATCTCCTCCACAGAGGACCAGTCGCAGCTCGTCGGCACCGCCGAGCGCCTCTTCTGCGTCGAGAATGCCCGTCGCTTCGAAGTCGGCGTCGCCTGACTCGGCCGTCGCATTGAACCACGCGACCGCGGCATCGACCCGCGGTTGCAGGCCTTCGGGGATAGTGTCGCTGACTGTCGGCATGTCGATCCTCGCGCGGCCTCGCCCGATTCGGGCGAGGGGCAGGGGGTTGGTCGCTCACGGGACGTCGGGAGCGCGCCGAAGCGGGGCTCCAAACGATTGGGGGCTTCAGACGAACGCGACGACGCGCGCGGGGGAGGCGCTGCAATGGGCGAGGGGCAGGGGGAAGAATCCGACCTTGAACCCACTGGAAGGCAGGGACGCGAGATTCGTTAGTTGCTGCACGATGAAGACCTCGCGTTCGCGGCCCGCGAAGTGACCGTCCCAGATCTCGCTCGAATCCCCCGACTCCTGGAAGGCGCGTCGCATCTCCATGAACGGTCGATCCCAGCCGAGGGAGTCGGTGCCCAGGACCTTGGCGCCGAGCTCCGCGAGAAAGAGCGTGCCCTCGCGGGTCATGCCCGGGTACTGAAAGAGCCCGAAGTCGCTGAGTCCGTACCGCTCCTGCCCAGTGCGGAGGAGCACGGCCGAGCCCGGGCCGATCTCGGCACCGGTGGCCTCGATGGCCCGCTCGAGGGCTGTGACGGGGATGCCCTGTCCCGGAACGGTGTCTTCCCTCAAGTCGAGTACGACGCCATCGCAATAGAGTTCATCGAGTCGGACGTCGGCGATCGCTCGCGCCGGGGAGCCCTCGCAGGTCGAACCGTAGTGGAGGGGCGCGTCGACGTGGGTGCCCAGATGACTCGAGATCTTGAGCACTTCCTCGCCCCAGCCCTCCCCGTCAGGCAGATCTTCTCGGCTACAGCCGAAGATCGTGCACATCATTTCGGCGCCCTTGCCTGCGGGCGCGACGTGCTCGACTCTCGGGACCAGGACGGAGGCCCCGGCACGCGCGACTTCGGGGATCCGTTCCAAGTCGGTTGCGTCGAGTCTGCGAGTGAGGTCGATGAGATTCATGGGGGGGTTCTCCAGCCATCACGTGGGGCGCGTGCGCTTGTCCCGCACCGCTGGGCTTCTAGAGAGTCACGCCGTGGGATGAGTTCTCTACGTTGACGGCGCGACAGATCAAAATTAGAATTATAATTCTGAATAGTCAAGGATTGTTATGGAAGATGTGAGCCCGCCGCGTCAGCAGCGAAGCAAGGAAACCCTTGGGGCAATCGCGAGTGCGACCCGCCGACTGCTTCTGACGCAGTCGTTCAGCGAACTGACGATCCAGAGCATCGTCAGCGAAGCGAACTCGTCGGCGGGCTCCTTCTACGCGCGATTCAAAGGGAAGCGCGCCCTCCTGCACTATCTGCATGAGGACTTCGCGCAGACCTCCCTGGAAGAGATGCAGGCATTCGTCGTCGCGGAAAAGATCGACACGGTGACTGTGGAGCACCTTGCGGAGCTGCTGATCCCCGAACTCGTCCGTTCGCACGTCGAGAACCGCGGAATCCTACGCGCGGCCTTGATCGAGTCGCTCGACGATCCCGTCTTCACCGAAAGGGCTGCGAAGTTCGTGGCGTCGATCGCCGAGCTCATCGCGGATCACACCGTGCGCACGGCTTCGAGAAGGGATCGACACGTATCCAACGTCGCGCGCACCCTGCTCGCGATCATCGCCATCCTCGACCAGACCCTGTTTTTCGCGAAGAGCAGCCCACCTCGGATCTCCTCCTCCGAGATCGCGCGCCTTCGACGCATCTTCGTCGCCTCGCTGTGCCCCGACGACGGGTGAGTTCGGGGTTGCCCGGGCTCACCGACGAATCCCCGGATCGGTCATCGCCGCCTTCGACTCTCTTCCAGGTCAGTACTCGTATCCGACCCGGATCCCACCGCTTCGCGGCGAATCGTAGTAGTGGAGCCGATAGATGTTGTCGTAGATGTCCTGGTTCGTCTTCACGCGCGCATCCTCGAGGTTCCGCATGAAGAGCTCGACCCAGAGCTGTTCGCTCGGTGAGCGCCATGTCATTCGCACGTCCGTTCGGGTGTAGGCCTTCTGCTCGTCGCGGGGGTTGTCGAACTGACGGAATGACGTCTCCGACCGGTAGTAGAAGTCCACCCTAGGCGTTAGCGTGCCGTGATCAGCAAGGTCGTGCGTGTACTCAACGCCGATCGAAGCGTTGAAGCGTGGGCTGCGAGGAAGACGATTCCCCTCGATGTCGATGCTCGGGAAACGGGATTGGATCGGCGCGCTGAAGTCGGGGATCGTCCGGTCCAGGTCGAAGAACTGGCGATCGTAGGTCGCTTCGAGCCAACCGAAGCTCGCGTTCACCGCGATCTCCGGACGGAGCGCGATGCGCGTCTCGACTTCGATGCCGTAGGACGAAGCCGAAGGCGCGTTCGTGGTGATCGGAAGGTTGTCGGCGGTGCCGCGAATTTGTGGATCCTCCCAGTCGTACCAGAATCCCGACACGTTGAGTGTGATTCGGCGATCGAGAAACGAGCTCTTGAATCCCGCTTCGACAGCGAGGATCCGCTCCTGGCCGAATGAGTTCTCGTCCACGAAGTTGAAGCCCCCTGCTCGAGCACCCGTTCCGACGGACGCCCACAAGAGGTGACTCTCCAGGATTCGATAGTCCGCCGTGAGCTTCCACGTACCGGACTGCCAGCTCTCCTTCTGTGCTTGCCCGAGCTGAAGGACGAGGAGTCCGGTCGTGGGGGAGATCGCCGAGAAGGACTGTACCCGCGTCTTGTCGTCCCATTTGCGGTGGGTGTAGCTGAATCGTGCGCCCGCACTCAGGCGAAGATCGTCGACGACCTCCCAGGTCACGTTGCCGTAGAGACCTAGGACATGGTTGTCGACACGGGAAAATGCGCGAACGAAGTCTTCCTGGATGACCCCGATCGGCTTCGTGGGTGGGCAGGATGCGGTCATTCCGATCCCACAGTCATCCACGAGACTCGTGAAGAGGACGAAGGGGGAGAGGCGGAAGTTCGCCGAATTCGCCGTGTTCTGGACATTGTCGACGAAGACACTCGTCTGCGGTGTCCAGTCGTACTGGTAGATGGCGCCGAACGTATAGTCGACGGGGTGTTCCCAGGTGGAGTGGATCAGAATCTCCTGCGATACCTGGCGCGAACTGTCCTTGAGGTCGAGCGTAGAGATCGCGAGACTCGAGCCATCGAGATCACGCTGGTTCGAGAAGTCCGAGCTCTGATAGCCGGAGATCGACTGGAGCTGGAAGGCGTCTCCTTCGTACTCGGCGAGGAGCGACGCGGTGTAGATCGTCGAGTCGGCGTCGTTTCGGCCGTCGGTCGCGGATCGAAAGCGGTTCCGCGGGTTGGGCAGTGCCCCGGAATAGTTGGCGCCGGGGCCGACGCCGGCCTCCGGGACGCGACCTGGGCTGAAGAAGTCTCCCGTGAACTTCGGCACCTGTCCGGAGCCGACCGATCTGAACAGGGTTCCGATGTAGTCGACGGTCAGGCGGTCGTTCGGTTGCCAGCGCAAGCTGAAGCGCAGTGAATACGTCTGCTCGTCGTTGATGCGCTCGATCCCGCTCGGTCCCTCGTTCTCGGTGAGACCGTCGTTGAAATAGGTCAGGAACGCGAAGCGCGCAGCGAGTTTGTCCTCGACGAGGGGAATGTTGAACATGCCGCGCATGCGAATGCCCTGGGCGCCGGCGGCGAAAGACTCGTACTCGAGGTCCGCGGCGGAGTCGTAGTCGAAGATCGGCCGGGCGGTCACGACGTTGATGGCGCCGCCGGTCGAGTTGCGACCCCATAGCGTGCCTTGGGGCCCGCGTAGCACGTCGATTCGCTCGATGTCGAAGTAGTCCGAGCTGCCGGTGCTCGAGCGAACGGTGTAGACGCCGTTCGTGTGGACCGCGAATCCTGGGTCGGTTCCGGGGCCGACGATCTCGCTTCCAACGCCGCGGAGGGTGGTGCGCGAGAGGCCGCCGCCCGTGAAGAGGTTCGGCACGCTGTATTGGAGGTCGCCGAAGTCGACGATTCCCTGGTCGCGTAGATCCGCGCCGGAGAAGGTTGTGAGCGCTTCCGAAGCGTCCTGAAGGTCGACGAGGCGACGCGCGGATTCGACGAAGAGCGCCTCGACCCCACTCCAGATGTCCTCGTCCGCGTCGGTCTCGTCGGCCGCATCCGCGTCTTCGCGGCGTTCTTCGCTGCCGTACTCCTCCACGGTCGCCCATGGGTCGCTGTCGACCTCTTCCGCACGGACTGCCGCGGCATGCCCTGCCATCACCCACGCGAGGGTGAGGATCAACGCCGCGCGCAACTTTGACGCGCGCGCGGAGGCAAGGCCGGGCACGTTGGAGATCGATTTCTCTTCGCTTTCGCAGGTGAATGGGCGTTTCGGGTCGACGAGACGCATGGGCTCTCTCCTGTTCCGCTCGCGCGAGCTCAGCCGATTCGCGCGTGTCGCTTGACAGAGTTTTCATCATAGACCAAAATAAGAATTCTGGTTCTAGTTTTATGAGATTCATGAGAGACCTGCGCCAGCTTCGTCCGTTCCGACGTCGCGACACCCTCGAGGAATCTGCCATGACACTCTTCCGCGAGCCCCGACCGATTCGTCTCGGGGACATCACCCTCTCCGTCCACGAGGCCGGTGAAGGGCCCGCCGTCGTCCTGTGTCACGGATTCCCCGAGCTCGCCCGCTCGTGGCGGTACCAGTTCGGGGCGATCCAGGACGCGGGCTTTCGCGTGATCGCGCCCGACCAGCGCGGCTACGGCGGCAGCGACGTCCCGAAAGAGGTGGAGGACTATGACCTCGCTCACCTGACGGGTGACCTCGTCGGCCTGCTCGACGTGCTCGAGATCGAGCGCGCCGTGTTCGTAGGGCACGACTGGGGTGGGTTCGTCGCGTGGTCGATGCCGGTGATGTATCCCGATCGCTGTCTGGGAGTGGTCGGCGTCAATACGCCCTACGCCGCTATGCCCTCAACGGAGATGATGCGAGTCGCATTTCCCGATCCCGAGCGCTTCTACATCCTGTGGTTCCAGCAACGCGAGGTACCCGAAGCGTTCCTCGGCGCGCGTACCCGCCAGCTCTTCGAGAAGCTGATTCGAAGAGGTGTAGAGCCCGACGGGAGCGGCGGGCTCGGCGGGGGCTCGGGAGCCAACCCCTTCCTCGACCTCGACTCGATCGAGCCGCAGGGCGAAGCGCTGCTCGACGCGGCGGAACTCGACGCCTACACCGCAGAGTTCGAGCGGTCGGGCTTCTTTGGTCCGATCAGCTGGTACCGCAACGCCGACCGCAACCGCGAGATCATCCCCGAGCTCGGAGAGAAGCCGCTCACGCTGCCCGTACTGCAGGTGACGGCCGCCTGGGATGCCGCAATCCCGCCAGCCGCCGCCGAGTTTACCCGGGCGAAGTGCAGCGACTTCGAGACACATCTGATCGACGAGTGCGGCCATTGGACACAGCAAGAGAAGCCCGACGAACTGACGCGTGTTCTCGTCGACTGGCTCGAGCGGCGCTTCGGGGAAGGCTCGAGATGAGCGGTGAATACGAGCTCATCGCGACGCAGTCGTCCTACTACTCGGCGAAGCCGCGCGCGTGTCTTCAGTACAAGCGCATCCCCTACGTCGAGCGCCAGTGCAACGTCGAGCGGATTGGCGGGATCATCCTGCCCAAAACGGGTTCGCACTATCTACCGGTCCTCGTCTGCCCTGACGGCGAGGTGGTGCAGGACAGCATCACCATCGTCGAGACGCTGGAGGCTCGTCATCCGGGGCGACCGGTGATCCCCGAGGATCCCGTGTACGTGCTCGTCGCCTACGTGTTCGACACCCTGTCGGACGAGTTCTTCGGGTTGACGGGCGGTTCCCAGCGCTGGGCCACCGAGGAGGCGCGTGATTGGGGCTTCCGCCTCTTCCGACACACCCTCGGCAACGACATCGTCCACGCGGAGTCGGTCGGCGGAGTCGAGATGATGGTGGCGAGCGCGGCCACGAACATCAGCTCGCGCGTCGGCGCGCTGCAGGCACGCTATCCGGAGTTCGACGCCGCCTGTCTACGCTTCTCCGAGGCGCTCTACGATCGACTCGAAGCTCATCTGCGCGAACGACTCTTCCTGCTGGGCGACCGGCCGTGTCTCGCGGACCTGTCCATGATGAACACGATGTTCGGTCACATCTACCGAGATCCGGGCCCGGCGACCGAGTACGTGCGGCGTCAATGCATCTGGCTGTCGGATTGGGTAGACCGGATGCACGCCGCGGCGGGGACATCGGACGAGGGCGAGCTCGGACTCTCCGACTCGATCGTCGAGGTCCTGGCCTACGCGGGCGAGGCTTCGGCCGACTTCTTCGAACGCATGCTCGATGCCGCCCCAGACGCGCTCGCCGGCGTCGACCCGAGGCAGACGTTCCCGCCCAGTTCGACGGGCGGCGAGGCCTCGGGGAGCATGCCCGGCTTCGAGAGCGAGCTGCTCGGCGCCAAGTTTGGACGGGGCGTGTCGCCCTACACCCTCTGGAAGCTTCAGCGTCTACGCGAGCGCTACGCGTCGATGCCAGCGGACCGGCTCGCCGAAGCCGATGCGTTGATCGAGCGCATGGGCTGGAGCGCGGTCTTCAGACACGCGCCGGTACCGCGACTCGAAAAGAAGGGCTTCCAGATCCAGCTCGCGATCTGAAGTCTCGCGATCACCGAAGCGCATCCACATCCATTCTGAGGAGGTTCTCGAATCATGGCGACCTTGCATTCTCTCCCCGACTCCCCTGTGGACGGCTGACCGTGTCCGCTCAAACGGAACCTCGCGTCCCGCCGATCCGCGATGAAGATCTAGCCGAAGACCAGGCCGCCGTTCTCGAGCGCTTCCGGACGCCGAACGGGACCCTCAACATCTTCCGGACGCTCGTCCATTCGCCCAAGGCGCTGAAAGGATTCGGCTCCTGGGGGAGCTACGTGCTGTCGCAGCAAAACAAGGTGCCCGCCGACCGACGTGAGCTCGTGATCCTGCGGACCGGTTTGCTCTGTCGGTCTGCCTACGAGTGGGCGCAGCACGTCCTGGTCGGACGCTTCACTGGGTTGACCGAGGAGGAGATCGCTCGGATCAAGCGGGGCCCGGACGATCCCGCGTGGAGCGCAGCCGACCGAACCCTTTTGCGGGCGGTCGACGAGCTGCACGCCGACCAGCGCATCAGCGACAAGACATGGCAGGCGCTCGGCGACGACGCGGGCTTCGATCAACGCCAGAAGATGGATCTGGTGTTCACCATCGGCCACTACACGATGGTGGCGATGATGCTCAACAGCTTCGGCGTCCAACTCGACGACGGGCTCGAAGCCGATTCCGACGTGGGCTGATTCCATTTCCGCGTCCGGCCTCGAAAAAGGGAGAAAGATATGCTCACGGAAGAACCCGAATACGTCCCGATCAGTGTCCCCGAGACAGTCGAACAGATCGAGACGCGGATCTGGTCGGACGGATATTGGCTCGACGCGACGCTCTACCGGCCGACCGAGCTGCGCGACGGCGATGCTGCATCAGGCGTCGTGATGTCCCATGGCTGGGGAGGCGGCAAGGGTTCGATCGCGCACTATGCGGTGCTCTTTGCCGAGAGGGGTATAGCCGCGCTGACCTTCACGCATGACGGTTGGTTCGGATCCTCGGGACGCGCGCAGATCCTCGACGATGAAGTCGAGGTCGACGAGGACGGCATCGCGCAGGTGCGCATTCGCGTCGTTCGAGAGCTGATCGATCCCTGGAACTGGGTCCGAAACCTTCGCGCGGCGACGGACTTTCTAGCCACCGAGCCCGGTGTCGACGCGGCGCGACTCGGTGCGTGGGGCACGAGCTTCGGCGGAGGAACTGCGTTGTACTGCGCGTCGACCGATGATCGCTTCCGGGCGGTCGTGACACAGTGCGCATTCTTGCAAGGGCCGACGAAAGAGGCGCGCGCATTCGCACGAGTCCGCGGCGGCCAGATCGCGCGAGGCACGATCTCGCCGTTCCCGTCCGACGTCGATTCGCACCCGGCGCTGCGCGGAACCGTGAACGTCGCGCGGATGCAGCACTACGATCCGCTCGCCGCCCTCGACCGCCTGCAAGCCCCCGCACTGATGATGGATGCCGAGAAGGAGGAACTCTTCGACATCCGACAGTCCGGAGGACGCGCGCACGAGTTGCTGGCCGCGCGCGGAGACATCGACGTCCGCTACGAAGTCATTCCGGACGTCGACCATTACGGGATCTACTTCGGCGGATTCGAGCGCGGGAGCGGCGCCGCCCTCGAGTGGTTCGACCGCCACCTATAGACACGAGCGCGTCCGTCTGAAAATCCCGGCGGCGTGCCGGCGGTCGCCGGCGTTCGGCCTGTACCGACCGTGCGGTGACCAGGTCGCTGTCGACTCGCGCTCAGGCGAGGTCTGCGCGGCGAATCGCTGCCCGCCAGCTCAGCGCGCATCCGGTCAGACCGAGCAAGAGCCCGAGCACGAGGCGCGGATCGCCGAGTTGGAACCAGGGGTCGATCGGAAACGCGATCGTCTTACGCATGGCCGCCACCTTGAAAGCGTGGGCTGGCTTGAACGCTGGGTCGGTCGCGATCTCGAGCATGTCGCGCCGGCTGCGGTACCGCATCCCAGCCCCCGTGACCCAGGATTGCATCCCGTCGGCGTTCATCAGGTCCATCGCATCGGCGGCCGATCGCCCCGCGAAGATCGGGTGGCCGGCGCGGGCGAAGAGCGCTGGCCACATGTAGGCCATGTACTGGCCGAGCACGTCCTGGCTCGCCTGGTCCGGGGCGACGCCGGGGATCGCGAGCGGTTCTTCGAACAGGTCGATCAGGTTGACCATGACGAAGTCGTCGCCCGTGTCCTCCTCCATGAACTTCCGCATCCGCTCGAGGTCCTCGGGCGCGAACTGCGGCTCCATTTGTTCCGCCATGGTCATGTAGTGCTCGATCTCCTCGTCGGTCAGCGGTCCTCCGAACGACGTGTACCACCCTGTGAAGAGCGCCCAGAAGGTGAAGAGGACGACCCAGATCCATTGTGTTCGTGTCATGACAGTTGCGCTCGGGTTGGGAATCCCGCTCAGGATCCCGCGTGGTTCACGAAGATGGGCGACGACCACGCCCGCGGTTCGGCTTCGCCCAGGCAGTCGTCCTCGTAGGGGGAGTTCATGCCGCAGGGCGAGATCTCGATACAACTTCCCTGCTCGTCGCGCTGGCAGCCGAGCGGGTTCGCGCCGTGAATGAGAAGGTCGGGCGCTTCGATGGCCCGCACGTAGTAGACCGCATCGCGTTCCGAAGCGGCGAATTCCTCGTCCGCGAATTCGACCGCGCAGCCCGAGCCGTCGGCCGGACAGGGAAGGGTGCGCCACGGATCTTCGACCAGGCCGTCGAGTGGCTCATCCTCCGCAATCTGCGGTCGGATGCGCACGATCTCGATTCGCTGGATCGGACGGCGCGTCTCGCTCGGGTTCTGACACTCGCCGCGGCAGATGTGGTCGACGCGTTCCTGGCCGAGTGCGTCGATGACGTGCTCCGGGCAGCCGGGCTTCTGTTCGAAGGAACCCATCGCCCTCACCCGAAAGCGCGGCGACTCGCTGCGGCTCGTGGCTGAGCCCATCGGAATCGACTGCGCACCGTCGATCAGGTCGAACCAAAGGAGCGTCCGCCGACCGCTCGTCGCGTAGACTTCCTTCTTCTGCAGTGCGTCCCAGATCGCGTTACGGTCGCGACCGGCTGAGTGGGCGGCGATCAGGCCGCCCGTCACGAAATAGGCCGATCCACGTTCGACCTCGAAGAGCCCCAGTGGGCTTTCGTTGCTGGATTCCCAAGCGATCGACTCGGCGACCGGCTCGTCGGCCTGGTTGCTCGATCCGAACGGTCCTGCGCCCCCCTCCCGCGGTTCCCCCCGTCGGCCACGGTTGTCGCTCATCTCGCCTCGGTCGAACTCCTTGTATCCGGCACCGGGCCGGGCAGAGTGTGTGTCACTCGAGCCGATGAAACCGAATTCGAAACGTCGGGGCTGGGCGGGATCGCTGAAGTCGCGGATGGCGAGCATGTACTGAGCGGAGCCCCTCGGTCGGTAGTTGAAGGCGGGCTGGAACATGTCCTGTGTCGCCTGGCCGGCGTCGAGCCAGCTGTTCGCGTCGTAGCCGGGCAGCGTTTTCCAGCCGGCCTGGTAGGCCGCGACGTAGTTCTTGCGCGCTTGCTCCGCGCGGACGGCGCACTCGTCCTCGCTCTCACCGGTCTCTCTGCAGCGATCCTCGACGAGGACACCGGCCTGCCAGCAGCTCGGGAGATATCCATCGCGCGGCGGCGGACAGCTGAGCGAGCCGTCTGGGGCGACATCGACTGGTCGCCAGCTCGGGAGCCGCTCGGAGTTGCCATGCCCTGAATAGATCTCGACGAGCGTCTGGCGCGCTGGGTCGTGGCCGGGAAGCTGCTTGCGCCAATCCGAGCCGGCGGGCGTGTACAGGCCCCACGACGTTCCATGGGGGATCACGATCGAGTCGAAGCCCCAGTCGTCGAGCTTGTCGAACAGGGCCTCGGGTGTCGCGGCCGATTCGAGACAGTCGGCGGGCAGCTCGCGGACCGGGACGCCGTCGGGGCAGCGGTCGGCCTTGCCCACCTTGCTGATGAGCCGCGTCAGACTCCGCCCACGCTCGCCGCCGAGCGTCGAAAGGGCCGCGCGCGCAGTGAACGGGATGCCGATCGTGCCCTCGACGGCCGGACCGCGAGAACCGATGGGCCGCGTGGGGATGTCCTCGTCGTCCGTTCCGCGGAGCACAACGTTCTTGTGCCCGTAGTGGGTCTCGGGGGTGTTCCCGATATGGCTCCATTCCCAGCCGAGGTAGGTCACGAGGTCTGGATTCGTCGGGTCGCCGGCCACCACGTTGCAATCGCGAACGGCATCCACGGTCTCCCTCCAGAGGTCCGAAGTCAGGTTCTCGGCGTGATCGTTGATCGACCAGAAGTCGAGCGCCGAGCAGAAGCGGGCGAAGTCGCAAGCGTCGGCGGGCGGGTGCGTGCCAGGCCCGCCGATGAGCGGCAGGTTCATCATGAACGCATCGACGCTGAACGTCGTGTGGGCATGAAAGTCGCCGAACAAGATCTGTTTGCCGGAGGCTGCGCCGAGCTGCTCTGCGGTCGTCGTCTGAATGGCGATGCGCTCTTGCTGCGCCTGCAGCGGGCGAGCATTCGGATTGACGTCGCCCGCGACATCGTCGCTGCCCAGCCAACCGCTCGCGGCGGCGAAGATCCAAAGTCCGCCAGCAACGAGGAGGATCGCGAGAGCGAGTAGAGCCTTCTTGATCATGTGAGTCGTTTCTCTCGAGTCGGGGCCACGTCGTTGCCGCGGTCGTCGCGTGGGAGGCCGAGTCGCGTCATGACCGGGCGCCTCGGCCGGGGTTCCGGTCCTGCGTTCAGATCGTTGACAGGTAAGATGAGACACTGTATCAATTTGATACGATGTTGCAACGTGACCAAGCTCGGGCGGATGAAGCGCAGGACGCCTCGAGCGTTCGCGAGCGCAACGTCGAGGCGCGCCGTCGGCGAATTCTCGAGGCGGCTCGGACCCTCCTGGCGGAGGGCGGTTTGAGCGCGCTCTCGATGCGCAAGCTCGCGGAAGAGGCCTCGCTGAGCGTCAACACTCTCTACAACCTTTGGGGGACGCGAGAAGAAATCCTGCGCGCGCTCACGCTCGACGCGCGGGAGCGGATCGATGCGCGTCTTCCGAGCGAGGGACGGTCGGAGGATCCGATTGCGTACGTCCGGTCCCTCGTCCGTACTTCGCTTCGCGAGATGATGAAGGAGGGGGAGCTCTTTCGACCGATGATTCTCGCTTGGCTCGAGGGCGAGATCCAAGGTCAGCGTTCTCCGGTCGAGCCCTTGTCCCACTCGGTTCGAATGCTCTCCGTCGCGATCCGCGTCGCTCGTGACGAAGGGATCTTCGAGACGCCTGTCCAGCCGGCGCAGGTGGCTTGGCAGATCCACCACGGTGCGCAGTTCGCCGCGATCCAGTGGGCGCTTCGAAGGATCGATGATGCGCACTTCGAGGCGCGTGCTCTCTATGGGCTGAACCTGGCGCTTCTCGGACTCGTGCACGAGGAACGAAGACCGGAGATCCGGTCGGCGCTCAAAGGGCTGGAGCGGAAGCTCCGGGCGTCGCAGCCGGACTGGTCGAAATGATCTGCGCATCGTAAGAGCGATCCATGTCGACCCTCGTCGAGGAAACGCCCTCACGCCTCGGCGCCCAGCCGAAAGCGTCGCGAACTCGGGTCTCCCCTCGGCCAGGGCGAGAGCGAGTTCATGAAGATGTGCGTCTCGATGATGGCCAACGCCGAAGGCTTCCCCTTCGAGCAGATGCTCCCGATCGGCATGAGTCGCGAGCTCACGCCCGAGGAGTTCGCCGCCTATCGCGCGTCCTTTCCGGACCCGAGCTTCGAGGCGGGCATCTGCACCTTCCCGAGCCTGATCGCCGTCCAGCCCGACAACCCCGGCGTGCCCCAGAACAAGGCCGCGTGGGCGAAGCTCGGCTAGCCCGTCGGGAGTCCCCCCAGCTCTGCTGGGGAGGCCTTCAAAGTTTGACGGTTCCGGAATTCGAGGAAACCCCGTCCCGTGATTTGCTCGGCGTCACACAGGAGGGAGCCTCTCGTCGAA